>JACCEB010680442.1_pt1 | contig 15647 bp, 27 predicted proteins | sample 7454761 | NCBI WGS metagenome assembly JACCEB01 (sample SAMN15323454, study PRJNA562643) | freshwater metagenome | isolation source: river surface water | place: USA:Blue River Watershed | collected 2017-08-18 | reverse complement strand
GCTTTCTCAATCGCGTCAACAAGAGTCGAAACCCTATCGGCAAGAATTTTGTGCGGCTTGCTGTGACCGTTGAACCACAAGCTGACTGTGACACGGCCCACACCCAGTGCCTTAGCGAACTGGTGCGGAAGCACGTTAGCCTTCTTTGCTAACTCGAACATAATATACTCCTAATTAAATGCCGTCTCTCCGAGCTGTCACGGGTCTTTCCCCGTCGTCAGGTGGTACCTCAGTCGTCCAGCATACCCAGCACGTCATCAATCGAGTCGTTGGCCTCGCTGATGATCGCTTCCACGGGCTTACGCGCGGGGGCAGCTTGGACAGGAGCAGGTGCAGCCACGGGCTCAGGCGCTGGAGCGGGAGCCGGGGCAGAAACATAGGACGGTGTAGCGCCCATCGCGTCCCAAGCGTCATCTTCCTTGGGCTGTTGAGCGATGGCGGGCACGGTGATGTCGGCCTCGACACCCGTGATGCGATTGATAACGTCCTTCTTATCGCCCATCGCACGAGCGACTTCCTCGCGCTCATGCTGTTCCAGCCAGCGGAGTGGCGTGAACTTGAACTTCTGGTGAGCGACAGTGTGGTCGAACCCGATGCGGGTAACGACTGCCGAGTAAGGAGCCTTACGCTTGTTGAGCATCTCAGCGTAGGCTGTCAAATCCTTGAGCGAGCCAGCCGGGATGCGCAGCAGCATGAGCGTGGACAGGTCGCCCGACGGAGCGACAGCAATACGGCGCAGGTCCGTACATGCCTTACCCTTACCACCTTGCTCAGTGATGCGCGAACCCCATGCGTTGTGCGGGCAAGCCTGACACGAAGGGGATTGCGGTGACGTGGCGTCACGTGCCGGGCCAACACCATCGTTGGAGTAGCAGGTCGGCTTAGCCGACGAGCCTTCCTCATAACCGCCCTGATAGAAAATCTTGGAGAGGTTGGGGTTGGACTTAACGATAACGACTTCGATAGAAGAGCGCGGTTCGCCATCTGGATTGGTCAGCAGGGTACGGGTGTCGCCCTGCACCACGTGCCAGACTTTGCCCTTGTACGACAGGATGGGGTAGCTGCTTGAGCTAACACCATGAGAGAGATCGTTGTTGGCCTCTACGCCACCGAACATGGACGCGATGTGGGCGGGGACATTAGCGCCCTCGAACTGTGTGATATTGCTCATGATTAAGACCTCCGAATGTTGACAACTACTTCTTCGCGCCAGTTAATTCCCGGCGGCAACTCGCCATGCTCTTCGACATACTGCTCGACAGCCTGCTTGCTGACACGCTTCTCGAGCATATTCCAAAGCTCGTTCTTCTGGATGTGGTCCAAGACGTAATCCCAGTCGGCCACCGTAGCAGATGTGCGCTTGGACTTATAGACTGTTCCTGTTGCGCCCTTAGCAGAATCCATGCCGATCTCGTTCAGCTTTTCAAGCAGAATGACTTCAAGTTGATCGAGGGCGGAATCGAGGCCAGCTACTTTCTTTTTGTAAGCAGCGGCAAGCTCAGCCTTCTTATCGCGCAACTCGATGTATTTCTCGATGATGTCTTGCAATGCTAGTCTCCAATTATGTCATGGTGTTAGGTAATATACGGTTGCACCGTTGAGGTGTCAACCCCGCAACGTCTCAAGGAGAAGTCCTTGAAGCGACTGCTTTTTCTGGAGACGGCTGTAGATGCGCCGCTCCACCTCACTGGCGTCGATGTTGACGATGAGCTGGTTGTGCTTCTGGCCCGGACGGGTGATGCGGGCGTTGGCTTGCTGGTAGATTTCGTTAGACGTGACAGGTGCAAACCAAATGATCGTGGATGCAGCGGTCAGGGTCAGGCCGTGCGACATGGCAGCGGGCTGTGCCACCAGCACTTTGAGGTTCTTGCCGTTCTGAAACTCGTTAAAGATTTCGTCACGTGCCGCCTTGGGAGTCTCGCCGCTGATCGTGGCGACAGTAAAATGCTTACCTAACTGGTGGGCAACTTCCCTCAGCACACCCTTAAACGGCACAAACACGATAACTTTTGTGCCAGCCTCGTCAATGATGTCTTTGACTTCGCCGATGCGCTCGTTGTTGGGCAGGATCACATCGTTGCCATCGGAGTCGTAGACAACGCCACAGGCGATCTGGATCAGCTTCTGCATCTTGACCGCCTCGTTGACGGCCATGGCTTCCTTGTTGTCGAACTCCATCTTCAGCTTGGTCGCCATGTCGTTGTAGGCTTTGACTTGCTCTGGAGTCATTTTGACGGTGCGGTTCTGGAACAAGCACGGCGGCAGGTCCACGCACTGGTCGCGGGAGAAGCGAATGCTAGGCTGCATGGCGTTAGCCACGATCTCCGTCGCACCCTCGCGCACCACCCACTTGAACTGGCCGAGCTGCTTCATCACGGAGTCGCGGAACTTACCAAAGTAGGGCGGAACATTCTGCGGCGAGATCAGTTTACACTGAGCCCATGCGTCCGTTGGCAGGTTGGGTGTGGGCGTACCTGTAAGTCCCCAGATGTAAGCGCGGCCAGCACACACGTTGCGCAGGGATTTCCAGCGGCTGGTCGATGCGTTGCGGAAGGACGCGATCTCGTCCACCACGATCAGGTCGATGTCATCACGCTTCTTGAGGTCTTCCTCGATCACCTTGATGCCATCGTGGTTAACGATAAAGATGTCATGGTCTTGGGCGAGGATTTTGCGCCGACGATCTGCCGATCCATACAGCACGCCTACTGAGATGTGGGGGAAGTGACGGAAAATCTCGTCTGCCCATGTGCGCTCGAGTGTGGATAGCGGGGATATTACCAGCACCTTCCTGATCTGACCGATGCTCTTGAGGTAGTCATACGCCCACAGCGTGGCGAGCGTCTTGCCTGTACCCATGTCGTTCAGCACGAACGCCTTCGGGTGGAAGGTCAGGAACTCGGCAGTCTCGAGCTGAGCCTTGAACGGCGCGTACTGCCCCGCCCACTGGTAGTAGTGGCGGATGGGAGATGTGACCGGATAACCTAGCGAGCGCAGGATGCGCGCTTCCTCCAGCTTGTGAGGAACGGCGACTAACTCCTTGCCTTTATAGGTAAACTTCTTCGAGCTAGGAATGACGGTCGTGATGTAGTCGGGGTTGCGTAGGTTAAGGACTACGTTCTTCGACTTAGTGTGGATCAACATTCTGTAACACCTTCTTAGTCTCCTCAACGTCACTGCTCACGAACGCTATCCCACCCGCCGCCACGATGGCATCTAGGGTGGCCCGTTGGTTGGCCGTGACGTTCTTTTCTTTGCCCGGTGCTTTGCACTCTATGGCGAACAACCTACCGTTAATTACTCCGATGATGTCGGGGATACCGACCACACCCATGCCGTTCTGCACGGGCATGTAGAACCAGCAGTTGGGCAGTGTCTTGAGGTAACGCTTGATGGCGGCTTTTACTCGGCCTTCAGGAGTCGTCATTACTGCACCGTGCTGTTGTCTATTCTAATCATCTTGTATTTAGCGTTGAGCTCTTGGATACCTTCCAGAGCCAGCGCTTCGGGGACAAGTCCGCAGATGACGTGGAGCTTGTCCCTAACTCTAAACTCAACGAACAACATGGGTAGATCGTAGTTCGGGTTCTCTTCAATGAACCACGTGCATACGTCACCTGTGAAACCCGTGGACAAGAACACATCCAGTATGGTCTCGGCCACGACGTTCACCTTACTCTCCGCAGTGTTCGCAGAGAGATTTACCTACCGGACACCATTTTCGGCATAACCCGGAAGGGCGAGCGGGCCACTTGTTGGCATCCATCGCCTCCTCAAGCCGCTGCACACGTGGAGTAAACTCCTGCCAGATGGTTGGGATGTCCTCACGGGTAAACACCTCATGTGTAATCTCGCCTGTCTTCAGCCAGACGAAAGCGTTGATGACTGTATTGATGTAAGGCTTCTGGTGCATCGTCATGGCAGCGGTCAGCTTTAGCTGTGCCGACTCAGGTGTAGGCTTGCCCGTCTTCCAGTCGCCGATGAAAACCTTGTCGCCCTTGGTGATGGTAAAGTCGGTGATGCCTCGCACCCACACGTCCTTGGCGAACCAGCTTGTTGGCGTGAAGCTCTTAGTCAGAGCCATCTTCTGCTCGGCCTCCAGCTTCGCACCTTCAGCGCGCTTGGCAACCTTGGCGGCGATAGGCTCGAACATCTCCATGTTGTTGGGGAGCGGCTGACGTTTAACCAGCCGATACTCCAGCGCTTTGTGGACTTGGTTGCCCCACAGCGTGGCTTCGGTCTGAGGTTCTTTGACTTCCTTGGATACCTTCGTGAGGTAGTAACGCTTCGGGCAAGTCTCGAACGCGGTCAGAGACGAGTACGACCATGCTACGGGCTTCAACATGGATTAGTCCTTATAGAAATGTTCTAGGATCAGATGGCAGTAATGGATCGCCTTCTCGATGTCCTGACGCCCGTTCTTGCGCTTGTGCCGTGAAATATATTTCACAGCGTTGCCCTCGAGCCAGCCCATGTCGTTAGCGATGATATATTCTGTTGGTGTTATGGGCATCTCGAGATAGTGACTGCCGCCTACCTGCCGATTGACCGCGTCTTCGGGAAAAAGCTCAAGCTGTTCCATATACCCTCCACTAAATGCTGTAAGTCACTTAACGTTAAAAAGTTATCACTTCAACCGTTTTCGATACATCGCCATATATTCTCGCATGTACGCAGTGCGCTTGAGTTTCTGGCGATTCCGGCGCTCACTCTGGACAGCCTCGCGGATGTGCTTGCGTCGGATGTTGACCCGCTGACGTATTCGTCTCCACGCTCCTTCGTCCTCGACTAGGTCCATGCTCTCTTGGAGAGCCTCGGGCATGAACTCTGTGTCATCCAGCCCTTTGCGGTAGAACCGTGTCATCTTAACCGAGAGAGCTTTCCACTGGTACGTACTAAGCTCTGACAAATTATCAATTAGTTCCTGCTCAGTCATCGAAGGAGAGACTATCAACTTCACCCCCACAGTAGATGTCATAGTGACAGGCGATCCGAGCAGCCATCACAGCGTCAGCGCCCATCTCCAACGCACCATACGCGAAGTCTCGGCCAGAGCCATCAGCAAATGACTTGACGGGTTGCGTCACAAAGAACGGGCCATCCTCGATGCGTGCAATCGTGCCGTTGCGGTTGATGATCCACATGGCCGTGTTGCCACTGCGGTCGGTATAATCACGTGGAAAGTCAGCAGGGATAGCACCCTTCTCAACCCAGTCTCGTAGAGCATGCAGCGCTTGATACTCCCCAACGCCCGCGAACAGGATGTCAGGGTTTGATGCGCAGCGGTGAATCTTTGTGGCAATAGTGCGGCGCAGGTTTCCGTTTGTGGTTTGCTTGTCAGCGGCAAGGGTTTTGCCGTCCCATACAACGATGCTCATTTTACCTCCTTCAGATCGCCCCACGACTTGCCGACCTTGGCATCGACAGGAAACGCGATGGGGAGATCAACGCCCCATGCTTTCTTGTAGGGCAGGTTGGACAGCAGCTTGCGCACATCGCGCAGCGCCTTGTCGGCATACTCGTCGGGCACAATAATAAAGATACCGTCGTGAAGCTCGAAATAGAAACGCCCCTTCACATGCGGCAGGTAGCTCTTCAGCACAGCTAGAGCTAAGTACTTCTGGTCAGCCCCGCTCCCTTGGATGGGGAAGTTGATGCCTGTAGACTCAGACGACCATGTGTTGTCTTCCAGCTCACCGTCCTTGGTGTAGCGCCGCCACTTATCGACAGTGCCCACGTGGATGCGGCGGCCAGCGACAGTGTCAGTCCAGCCTCGGTCAGCCATAGCGGTGGCCTTGGTTTTCCAATACTCGGTCACATAGGGATAAGTTGTTTTGTAGGTGGCGTGGATCGCCATGGCCTCTTGGTCGGTCAGCTTCAGGTTGTAGCCCACACGTGCCACACGGACGAGCGTCTTGGCGGACGTGCGGTATTGCAGCGACAGGTTAGCGACCTTGCCTAGCTGGCGAGCGTCCTTGGCCTTGGGGTCTTTGTCCTCCAGCCGTTGACGTAGCTCATTGTAGCCCACGCCTTGAACCTTCGCACCCATGTATGCGTGAGCGTCCTCACCCTCAGCGCACATCTTAAGCATAGTATCGTCACCCGAGACGACCGCCATCCAGCGGAACTCTTGGCCCGCAAAGTCGAACTCGAGCAAGGTGTAACCCTCAGGCGGCTCGATCAGGGCACGGAACTCAGGGGCGCGCTTCCATTGGTGTAATGGAATGCCCGTGGGTTTCTTGGCTTTGCCCTTCAGGATGGATGCCGAGTATGTCATGCGGCCAGTGTATGTGCCAAAGATACGCGGGGAAGGGCGCGCTCGACCGTCACCGTTATACTCGACAGAGTTGATCGCCCCAGTGGCGAACTTGGTGCAGTTGTTGCGCGCCTCACGGTAAGCATTCAGCAGACTGGCCCGCTCGTCGATGGCCGCAAGCTGTGTCAGGGCATCGCGGTCAGTTGAGGCCGCGCCTGTGTCAGTCTTCTTGGGGACAGGTAGTTTCCAGCTCTCGTAGAGCAGCTTAGCCAACTTGGCGGGGGACGCTAGAATCTCTGGCGACACATCCTCATCGCACGACAGCTTGAGCTTAACAAACGCCACAGAAGCCTCGTCGGTCAGCTTCTCTTCCAGAGCCTTGGCAGCCTCGACATTGATGCACACGCCCTCGACCATGGACTCGGCCACCATCGGGATGGACGCGGCCTCGATCAGGGCGTTGCGGCGCATGGAGTTGTTCATCTTGGATAGGAAAAACTTTGTCAGGCGGAAGGTAAAGAGCGCGTCCTTCTTGTTGTATTCAAACAACTTGAGCAGCTCTTCAGGATCGTCCGTCTCGAAGTGGATGTCCTCCTCATAGCCCGCTTCATCAGGGATGAACTTGCGCACTGCTTCTTTGAGGCTGTAGCTACGGATCGCTACTGGTGACCACTCAGGTGCATTGGTCAGGTGCTTCCACAGGAGCATACCATCCAGCCAGTTGATCGCGAACACTTCCTCTCGCAGCCCGAGGGCGATGAGCCATGCCACGTCGAAAGTAGTGTTCCAACCTACAACGGTGGTCTTGTTGGCCGCGCACGTCTTGAGCCAGTCGCGCAGGTAAGTGACCGTAGCCTCTCGCCGCGCAACCGGATCGCTAATTGTAAACATCATACCGTCAGTGCCGTTGTCGCCAGCCATCGCACACATGGTGAGCCATGCGTCATTGGTCAGCGCGCGGAACGGCTGAAGCCCGTAGCCCTCACCGGAGCCACGGGTCTCAACGTCGAAGGACTGCAACTTCATTAGATGTCTGTCTCGACAAGGGTGTCATGGCCGCAGTCATAGATTAGATCACCCAGCCAGCTCGAACGACATGTCGTGCATGTTTTGCGAAACGGCTTGCGCTTCGGAATGATCTTCACCTGCCCAGCGGCGGTCTTGGCTTTCTTACGTCCCTTGCTCAAAGCTCGGCTCCCTTTTCAACGGTCATGGTTTCATCTGCATCGCGCAGACGTTGGATGGTAATATCGACAACGCTATCCCAGTGGGGGCCTTGCTCGATGACTTGGCCTAGATCGGTAAACTCCTCAAAGCCAATGAGAATACCTCGCGTGCCTTCGTTAAAACGGTAATTGATATTGGCGATCCACCGGGGTGGCACTTCATTTGCGTCAGACATGTTAGCTCCATGTTGGTAGGGAGGGTCCACGCCGCAGTCACACCACGAGCGGATGTTGCCCATCCGAAAGATGGCACAGTTGAGGCTGTGAAGGGTGGGACCACCCACCGGGTTCGACAGATGGTCCCCGCTTGGATTAGCCACGCTTGGGCTTCCCCATGGACTTGACGAAACGGCCACGCGAGTCGCGATCCTGCGTCAGCTCCAGCAGATATATTTGTTCTTCTAGCTCTTCGAGCTTACCGCCAAGATATAAGGCGCAAGCCAGATACCCAAGGATGAAACCCGCTGCGGCAAAGCCCGCCGCTATAGCTATGTCGATCATTTCTTCTCTCCGATATTGTGCAGAAAGAGGCGTAACTCATACGGCAGGTCAGGGTCCGCCTCATTACCCTGAGAAGGTAAGAACTTCTTTAGATAGCTGTCGGGTATCTTGTTCCCGCCATACCAAGGCAGGGCTCGGCGCTCTTCCTCAGTCATGTAAAGGTTTCCCCGTTTTCTTTGCACGTTTCAGGAACGTGTAAAGTTTTTTGCCGCCAGTCATCCGTTTGGCCCTGATATGTAGTCATAGACGCGCAGCAACGCTTGGTAGTCGCGGTTGCTATCGACGGGATCGTCCTCGGACTTGCCATAGATGTCCTCAATCAGACGGATATTAGACAGCAGCCATGCTTTCACGATCTGGTCAGCCAGCCCATTCTCTACGGCCAGTCCCACCACCTCGCGCAGCCGCTCCACCAGCGCCTTGTCGTCGTCAGTCACGGCCACATCTCCTCATCCCGCAGCATCTCGTCACGCTGTGATGGTGTTATGTTGCTCGTAGCAATCAGCCACCCCGTCATGGCGCAAACGGTCAGGATCACGGCGAACAACATGAGGTCGCTCACCGGACCCGCTCAACAGGCAAGCAGCTAGAGATAAGGACAAGGTCACCCTTCTTCTTTTTGCTACGCTCGATCACCAGCGGCTTGATGCCCTTGGCGCGAAGATAGTCACGATAGTCTCCATACTTTTTCATACCATTGGTTCCTTCCATCCACGTTTCTTTGCCAGCTCGATGATCTCGTCGAGCCACAATATGCCTATGCCACTTACAAAATACTGCTGGCGTCCACCGTTCGGCAGACCCTCACGAAAGCCCCATGTCTCCTTGGTGATGTCGCTGTAGCGAATGTCAGCCTTGAACACGTTGGCGCATGACTTGCGCAGGTAATGGGCGGCAGACTCTGCGTGACATGTTAGGTGTGACATGTCCTCACGAACTCTAGCCAGCGCAGAACGCACAACCTTAGGCGACATCTCTCTCACGATTTTCGGAGGAGGCGGAGTATATGGCCTGTCTGTGACCTTGATCGGCTTGATGTTGGTCTCAGCCATGTATTTATAGATTTGCTCACGCGAACAATTGTAGTGCCGCATCAGCTCTGCCTGTGTCATCTTAGCTGCAAGCTCGGCCCAGTCATTAGGGACCGCCACGTGTTTAATGCGCGGACCTCGAGGACTTATTCCAAGCGAGGCGAGCCAGCGATAGATCACATCGTTCTTCACGCTGTAGTGACGAGCCACAGCCGATACCGAGCGCAGCTCTTCCCACTTAGCCTTGAGCGTGGGAGGTGCGCTTCCCTTCTTGTTGATCGGCCCAGAGTCACGCTTCTCAAAGCCAATGTCTCTAAATAAGTTTTTAATAGTCGCATACGAAACGCCCATGTGACGGGCGACATCATCCATCGACAGGCCAGAGTTATACGCCTGCTTTGCTTTCTCGATGGCTTCCTCAGTCCACTCCACTACGCACCCCTTTCTATAGTGTCGGGGTTTAACGTCTCCCGACCGACGACTTACTCTCAGGCGAAAGGTGAGCCTCTTGTAAGTTGCCAGCGATACTACCGCCTCTGAACTGGCTTGGCGGGGCAGCCGAGGGAGTCGAGCTGCCGACTATGGTGTTTGTCGCTATGCACTAGCGAGTTTATTCTTGACCAGAGAAACGTTGAGGTTGTCAAGCGATATCTCTGCCAGTGCGTCAGTATCGATACCGTTTTTCTTTTTGCGCTCGACCTCTTGGTCGATGCGTTCCTTGATGCGGTCAGTCAGCAGCTCACGCAGTGGCGGCCAGAAGTCGAGGGCCTTGTTGACGGACGGGAACGAGCTGAGGATTTTGCGCACCGACTCACGCACACGGTGACGCTCCTGCAAAATCTCCTCGTGCTTGGCCTGAAGCTCTGCGGCACGGTCGATGACGTTCTGGATGCACTCGTTGTTCTCGATGTTGAGGGTGAGCTTCGCACCCTGCCATGCTGTGAACTCGTTAGGCACGTGCATCGGAGATGCCGTCTCGCTGTCCATGATGCCTGTGATGTTCTGGCCGTTGATGTGTGTGATGCGGTTGCGGCCCAAGGTAGGGAAACAATCTTTAGGCAGCGCGTTGAACGCAGCACGGGTGGAGCCGTGGGTTTCCAGCCAGCATGTGATGGTCTCATTGACGAACTGCTCGACCTCATATGCGCTGGCCCTGTAGCTCGATGCGAGTGCCTTGGTGCGAACGTTGAACTGCGAAATGATCTGCTCGTCGATCTCGTTGATGACGTTTTCAGTGATGCGAACAATAGCCATGATTAGTCTCCTGTATTAACTCGAGTTAATTGATCTTAACGACTTCACCCCAAGGTGCGTCGGTTGAATAGTCGCTGACCCACAGCACAGGGTAGGACGGCTGATCGCCGAAGTCTGAGCAGCACAGGTCAGTCAGCACCACGCAGCCGGATGGCTCGATGCCGTTGTCGTTGATAAACTGGAAGATGGGGGAGAACGCAGTGCCGCCACCTCCATGTGCCTCGATGGTGATGTCATCGTCAGGCGTGAACTCGTCGTGGTGTGAAACCTCGGAGTCGAAGTAGATAACGTGCAGCTTGGCCGGGCGACCCTCGTCAAAGATGGAGCGCAACTCTGCTGCAAACTTGTTAAGTGTTGGGCCATCGATGGAGCCGGAGCAATCGACAGCGACGACGAACTCGCCAAGGCGCTCGCCATTGAGCGATGGCAGGTAGAGATTGCTGGCAAGGAAGCGGCGCTTGGGACGTGCGTAGCTGTAGTCAACCTTGGCCTTGGCAGTGACGAACCGACGCAACACGTCAACCCAAGGAACCTGAGGCGACAGTGCCTGATCGACAAGACGTGCAAGACCAGCCGACAACTTGCCCTGCATCTTGGCAGCTTGGGCAGCCTGAGCGATCTGCACCTTGAGCTGAGCCTCGGCTTGCGAACGCTGTGCCTCGTCACCCTCGGCATCCTCACACAGGTCGATGCCCGTGCCAGCATAGCCATCGTCACCCTCGTCATCGTCAGGCAGCAAGGCATACACACCGTCAGTCGTGCCGCCACCGGACTGCACAAGGCTGGGGTCATACAGCCCACCCTGAGGCATCTTGCCGATGTTGTCAGTGACAAGCATGTCGTTGATGACATAGTCACCAGCGATGTTCCACTTGCGTGGGTTGCGCTCGCCACGGCGGAACATGTGGCCGAACATGCAGTGACCGACCTCGTGGCACAGCACGAAGGTCAGCTCGTCGAACGTCATACCGTCAACAAAGTCGCGGTTGTAGATGATACGCTTGCCGTTGGTCGCCATCGTGGGGATGGAGTTGTCCTCAGTCATCGGCATGTTGCAGATGAGCGAGGCAAAGAACGGGTGATACATGACGAGCTTGGACTTAGCCTTGCTGATCTTGTCGAGGGTGTCTGACATGCTAGTCTCCTTGATTATGTATATACCTTAACACTAACTTGTTTATAAGTCAACGCGCTAGGTAGATAAGCAGCGCAGCTTTTGCTGCGTCTGCACTCTTAAACGGTCCAGCAATCTTGGGCGGATAGAAGGCGCGGCTGGATGTGCGGTCCACTATGCACCAACGCTTGCGCTTTGAGTTTGGTCTCAGCACACGCTCGACAAAGATAGCTGGCGGCCAGCCAATGCTATTCTCGTTCATGTCGGGCAGGGGCAGCCATTGCTGCGTGCCGTCCTTGAAGACACGGTAGAGCCACTTGTCATCGTGTGACACCTCGTCCCCCGTGCCCAGCAATACCGGATCATCCATACATTGCACCCATCTTAGCCATAATGTCGTTGAGCTTTTCAGCCACGTCAGCACGGATGCCCTCGTCCTTGCGTAGGTCTTCTGTCTGCACACCTGCGATGGCTCCCTCTAACTCGTTACGAATAGTCTCGAGCGCAGGATCATCAGCGATGTTGAGGACTGGCATGATCGAACACAGCTCACGTGCATTCTCGAGCAGGGTGTCATGCACACGGCCCTTGTCGGATGAGAGGGTGTTATGTGCAGCGGACACCAGCTTGTGCAGCCGCTCCCACACAACCTTGGTTGCCTCACGTTCACGCTCGGCATACTTGGCAGCGAGGTCACGTGCCATGCCATCAGCCATGTCGGCCAGAGGTGCAAGCCGACCCCACTCGGATGGGTTGGGCACAGGGTAGAACGCCACGTCCATGCGGAACTTACGTGTGATTTCTTCAGGCGAAGGATAGTCCTCATCACGATACAGATCGCCGAGCAGGAACTTGGCATCCTCACGCAGGTCAGCATACTCGCCGATGAACTTGCTAACAGCAGCATCGAACTCGATCTTGCGATCAGCCATGCGTTGAGCAAAGGCGAAGTAACCCTCGGCCTTGATGATACCCATGTCGTTCATCCACGGCACGGTGTTGCGGTAGAACTCGTTACGGATGGAACCGACAACGGAGTGAACTTGCTTGAGGCTATGCGCCATGGGCAGCAGGTCTTTGTTGGCACGCACTGAGCCATCGACGGCACGGTTGCGGCGTGCAACCTCGTCGGACTCACGCTTGTCGAGCTTGCGTGCAGTCCACTGTGAGATGTTAACGCTAACGAGAAGCGCACGTTCGGTAATAGATGTCATGGTGTTATGCTTTCTTAACTGGAGTTAATAGAATTACAGGAGAACCTTGACGCCATCACGGGCAGCCCAGTCGGTGAATGCCTTGGTGTTGACGACATCGGGATTCTTGCGCTTGGCATCGAGGATGGTCATGACGCAGAACTCAGGCGGCAAGCGCCGCATGTAGGTCAACACAGCCTCGAAGTTGTCAGCCGTAGCACGGTGAGCCAGCGCACCAGCGATGGCGTAGCGAACGGACGGCTCCTCAGGAACCTCAGCACCCTCGGGGTCCATCAGCACAGCGTCAGGGTTGGGCAGCTTGCGGAAGATACCGAGAAACCCTGAGAACTCAGCGGCAGCACCCTCGCCAACAACACCCTTGAAGGTCTCGAACTCACGGGTGGGAGACACAACGCCGAGATAGTCGGACACGTCCTTCCAGCCACGAGGCGTGGGATTCTGGTTGCGTGCAGGGTCGAAGTCATGGAGCATGTTGGGCTTGAACCGCACGAACTGGATGACGGACGGGTCAACGTCATTGTCGAGCGCCCAGACTGAGAAGTCATCGAGCGATGTCTCGAACTCGACCTCGGTCACACGGCCATAGAGGTGCGACAGCACACGTCCAGCACCAGCACGATCTTTCTCGCGGTTGCCAGTGGCAGCGAACGACCAGCCAGCTTTGATCTTGCGTCCATACACCTCACGCTCAAGCAGCAGGTTTGCGAGCGTCTTCTGCACGGCATGGTCGCCTTGTGGTAACTCGTCAAGAATAACGATGCCCTCATCTGGACAGTCACTGCCCTCGAGCGGCAAGCGCTGAGTGAGCGCAAACTCGAGCCAGTCACCATCGACCTTGGGCACGCCGAGGTCTTCTGGATTGAGGGTCGGCACGTGAATGAGCTTGAACGGTATGCCCATCTTGGCAGCAGCTTGCTTGACAACGGATGTCTTGCCGCCACCGGGTGCGCCAGTGATGTAGGTTGTCTTGCGTAATGCGTGAGCGTCAGTGATCTGCTCGATGATAAGTGTCGGACGCATAGATAATCTCCTTGAATTAACTTGAGTTAATAGATGTCAGCCTGAGTCTTATCGCTCAGTGTTAATAAGTTAACAGTAGTAGGGTGTTATGTCAAGCCGCCTTGACCATCTGCCGGACAGCACCAGCGGTCCCGTTGGCCACGATCTCGCTGAGTGCTGTTCTGCTTAACATATCAGGCACAGCTTTGGTCGGCATGCACTCGGTCATGTGCCGGGTGGTTGTCGGGCTGGCCTTCTCTTGGTTGGCGTACCATTTGTTAGTCAGCTCCGAGAACACGATGATGGGCCAAGAGTAGCTGTAAGAAAACACGCAGAAGCAACGCTCCAGCGGCTTTCCTTCAGTATATGGTCCGTATTGCCGCCACTCGCCCCACACTGTGGGCTGAGACGTGCCGTCGACCTTGTTGGTCCCCTTGAACTCGATGCCCTGCTCAACGCACGTGCGCATCTCCCTGCGATTCACGATCTTCATATGCCTAAACCTTTCCATTAGGGATTTAACTTCCTTACGCCTCAATTCAGCAATGATCCTCTCGATCTTGCTCATTCGACAATACCTTTCTTTGCTGGGAGCTGCGGTAGCTCCATCCAATGTGTTGCGTCATAGCGTCGCCCATGTGGGTCGGTCCGCACCTTATATTTAGGGTCGCCCTTGCGTTTGTGGGCGATGACGATCTCTCGGTAGTCCGCGTATTCCTGCTCCCCAAAAATTGCTCGGATTAGCTTAGCCTCTGCGCGGTTGGCTGGGTCTACACATGCCAGAAAGCAGCGATCTTTCGGTGCGGTCTCGATGGGTTGCCAGTCACTCATCGCCTAGCACTCGCTCTGCCTCTGCCCGCATATCCACAAGCTCACACCAAGCGTCACGGGTAATGTCCCCGCTGATGGCGAGCGCACCAGTCCAACTCAAGAACATCTCAAGAACTCTCTCCAGTTGCTTTTCCCGCTTGGACTCAGGCACAGTTACGGGAACCGGCAGCACCATGCAGACGTTAGCTATAATCTCCTCGACTTCCTTGACAGCCCTTGGGCCAATGCCATGCTGCTTGTGCAGTGTCCGGTTGATGAGCGCCATCTGAGCATCGTGCAAAGTATGCGCGCCGCAGTCCTTCAGTGCGTTAAACGTGCGAACGCTAAGCTCCACGTCCTCCAGCCGGACAGATTTCAGCCGTCCGTCCAGTGCGTCAATCATCTGGTTGAGACGTATATCAACGGTCATTCTACAATACCTTTCTTTGCAGCGTTGCACATGTCGCGAGCATCTCTCTCACGAAGTTGTGTGACGAGCTTGGACTTGGGCGGCAGCACACGGACCTTGAACCCCATGAACTCATGGGGCTCCCGGTGATATGGTGTTTTGGTGTTATGCGTTGTCATTGGCCTTAACTCCCAGTGCCTTGCCCACACCATCCTTGCGCCCCTTGGGACGACCGAGCTTCTTGCCGGGCTGGACGTTGACGGTCTTGGAGCCCTTGGGCCGCCCACGCTTGGGCTTGGCAGCCGCAGCGGCCTTCTCGGCTTCCTTCTCGGCGATCATGTCGTTGATGATGCGCATCACATCCATGCTGAAGTAGAGAACCGTCTCAAACTCCACGTAGATGGCGAGGTCGATGAGCTTGCCAGCAAGCCAAACACGAATCTTCTTAATCATAACGTCTTAACTCCAGTTAATAGGGCCACTGTGCAGCACGCAGCACGGCGTGCATGTCAGATGGCAGGTTGCCGATCATGCCGTTTTTGTCGATGTCGTCGCCGTAGAAACCCCAGCAACTATCGACATGCTCCCACTCGATGTGGCCGCAATGGTCACACTCATGAGCCTTCTCGATGATGTATCCGTAGATGTCACCATCACACCATTGCACCAGCATCTCGATCTCTTGGTCCATCGCCTTCTCGGCATTGGCCCAGTCAACGCCCAGCTTGGCGCACATCTTGGGTGTCGTATGCACAACATATCGGCCATTGTAGCCAGCACGGATTTGGCGCACGATCAACTCATCACGCACAGCCTCAAGCCAGTGCTCGCGC
>JACCEB010047494.1_pt1 | contig 15650 bp, 11 predicted proteins | sample 7454761 | NCBI WGS metagenome assembly JACCEB01 (sample SAMN15323454, study PRJNA562643) | freshwater metagenome | isolation source: river surface water | place: USA:Blue River Watershed | collected 2017-08-18 | reverse complement strand
TTTAATGTACCTGAAAAGGGCAAAGTCTTAATAGTTGTTTTTGATCAGGGTAATCAATATAAACCAGAGTTTATATCAGCTGATCACTATAATACCAATCTCGAAAAGAAATTAGAATCATTATCAGATAGTGATTACACTTCTATGAAATCTTTACTTTTTGATCATAAAACACAAGTATATGTTAATGATTCAGAGGGATTGAAATTAGATCACAAATACAATAATATAAATATAAGAGAAAATAGTATTGATATAAATCTAAAAGATAATAATAGAAATGTTAATATTGGTGATGCTACTGCCGGGCAACAAGCTATTCTAGGTAATAACTGGTTAGATTGGTTTGATGAATTTGTAGATGTATTAATGAAAAATTCATATTTGGGTAATCAAGGTGCTCCTGTTACACCAACACCAAGCTTTATAAAAGTAATGGCTAAATATCAAGCTCTAAGAGATCCTAAATTCTTGTCACATCATATTAAACTTGTTGATAATAATAAGGTTTCAACTGTTAAAAATACAAAGAGAGAAGATAATCCACAATTAGGAGATTCTTGGAACTCAACCAAAGTAGAAAATAAACTTACTGAGAAGACTTCTGAGAATTTCAAACCATTGGATGGTCCTAAACCAGAGTATGATGATAAACATGTTGAGCCTTCTATAAATACACCTGCTGTGCCAAATACACCAGTTGTAACAAACCCAATAACTGCTAGTTCATCATCTATTTTAGATGTTGTTAATCCGTCAAGTCCGGATGTTAAACCAGTTAATACTACACCACCATTAGAACCATTATCATCACCACTATCAAATCCTAAAATTGATAAAATGATAAGATTTATGAAATCTAAAAACTATACTGTGTATGAGGAAATCGGTGTTCTTAATATCTTATCAATGCAAAATGCTAAGAAAGATACTGGTGAGATAAGTAATAAGTTTGATGATACAATGAATGTATTTATGAAAAACGATAACGGTAATTGGGACTTATTTGAGTATCAAATAACAACTATGCCTGGGTATGTACCTAAAAGCGTAAATCTACCATTAAAAGTACCCTTTTTAGCTTTGGGACAGTATATCGAGCAATGTACACTACAATATGTTAATGATAAGAATCCTTATATAAGAATGTCTGAGTGTATTATGCATATAAATAATGTTAGTGATAAATATGATTATAAATCACCTAAGATAACTACTAAAAATATTGGTTTTATACATCCATCAAGTGAATTGGGTAGTGCCGAGAATGTTTATAACTATTCTAGTGGTGCACAAGTGTTTAAAACAAAAACGCAATTTGAACAGTTTATTAAATTATGTGAGAAGCAATCTATTAAAAATAAATATATCACCTATACTCTTTGTAAAAATAGCGATTTCGATAGTTATATTTAAAAACAATTAGAATAATTTTTAATAAAATAATATGATCCTGAGTAAAAGTGTCTTTAAAAATAAGAAAGAAATTAAAATAGAAGACCTTAGCAACGGTTCACATATTTTAGTTTTGGTTAAATGTGATTATTGTGATAATAAAAGAGAGATACCTTATAAAAAATATACTAAAAGTATTGAAAATAATGGTAAATATTCTTGTTCATATAAATGTAGATCTTTAAAAACAAAAGAAATCAATTTAGATAGATATGGTGTTAATTGTAATTTACATTCTGAAGATGGTAAATCTAAAGTTAAAAAGACTATGATTGATAAATATGGTGTTGATAATTTTTCAAAGTCTAGTGAGTTTTTAGAAAAAACTAAAAAAACTAATGTGTATAAATATGGCACCGAACATTTCTTCCAAAGTGATACATTCAAAAATGCTTTTAATAAAGCATTAATTGAAAAATATGGTGTAGATAGTTATGCAAAAACGGATGAATTTAAAGACAGATATAAAAATACATGTATTGCTAAATATGGTGTGTCAAATATATTTAAAAGTGATGAAATTAAAAACAAAATTAAAAACACTTTTTTAAAAAAATATGGTGTAGATAGTTACACAAAAACAGATGAATTTAAAGAGTGTATTAAAAATCATAATTTAAATAAATATGATGTTGAGTATTTCTTCCAAAGTGAATATTTCAAAGAGAAATTAAAGAAAACAAATATAGAGAAATATGGCACCGAACATTTCTTCCAAAGTGAATATTTCAAAGAGAAATTTAATAAAACATTATATGATAAGTATAATGTTGAATCATATATTCAAAGTGAAGAGTATAGATTACAATATACAAAAATAGCCAATAATGAAGATTATATAAAATATAAAAATAATTTATTATCAATATTTAAATGTAATAAAGGACATAATTTCGAAATACATTTTAATAATTATTATAGAAGGATGAAAAATAATATATCATTGTGTACAATATGCAATCCAATAGGTGATTCAAAAAGCATCAAAGAAAAAGATTTATTTGAATTCATAAATAATAACTATTCAGGTGATATAATACAAAGTTATAGAGATGGATTAGAAATAGATATTTATTTACCTGAATTAAATATAGGCTTTGAATTTAACGGATTATATTGGCATTCAGATAAATTTAAGGAGAAGAATTATCATTTAGATAAAACAAATCACTTTAAGAATAAAGGTATTAGAATTATACACATTTGGGAAGATGATTGGGTTCACAAACAAGAAATAGTAAAATCACAAATTTCAAATATAATTGGATGTTCAGATAAAATTTATGGACGAAAATGTAGTATTAAAGAAGTTGCTGTAAAAGAAGCAAGACAATTTCTGAATAATAATCACATTCAAGGATTTGTTTCGTCTGTTAAAAAGATTGGACTTTATTATGATAATGAATTAGTAAGTATAATGACTTTTGATCATAATGAAGGACGTAAGAAAATGTCGGAAAGCGAATGGAATTTATCCAGATTTTGTAACAAGATAGGTTTTAACGTTATTGGAGGTGCGTCTAAGCTACTAAAATTCTTTATTGATAGTTATTATGTTTCAAGAATAGTTAGCTATGCAGACAAAGATTGGTCAGTTGGTAAATTATATTACAAATTGGAGTTTAAGAATATAAGTGAATCTAAACCTGATTATAAATACATAGTTGATAATAATAGGGTCCATAAGTCAAGATATAAAAAATCAAGACTAGGGATTAAAGACAAGAATATAACAGAAAGTCAAAAAATGAAAGAATTAAATATTAATAAAATTTATGACTGTGGAAAAATAAAATTTGAAAGAATGTTAAACTAAGTAACCTGCTTGTTTTTTAACAGCGGATAAGCCTTTATCATTTAATCTCCATAATGCAACTGAATTCCAATCAACATTTTTTCTTTGTAAGTTATTTTGTGTGAAATCCGAAATCCACTTTACACCAGTCCATACTTGTATATGTCCATATGGTTTACCACCAGTATAATCAACGGCTATTACATCACCTACTTGCCAAGATGATTTGTTATTGAAATATGAAACATCAACTTTTACTTTATTTGAAAAATATCCGGTATTTGAAAATGAACCATTGCCATTGAATGAAAAACTATTTGCATTACCGTTAAGTTGTCCTATCTTTTTAATACCCGTTAATGCATATAATACTGATAACGTGCCTTGTGGGCATAACCCATGAACACCTTTAACCCAACCTATTCGCAAGTTTTCATATCTAACTCTACTATTTTTACCTAATTCTCTTGCACACTCACCTGCTAGTTTTAAAATCTCGTCTAAACTTGAAACTGGACGTATATTAGCAGGTGTACCAACTTGTCCTAAGTTTGTAGTACTATCTTCCACATAATTGGCAACATCCTCTTGAAGCTCCAATTCTTGTTCATCCATACCTTCAAAGTTAGCTTCAGTGTATTCATCAGACGTTCCCCAATAATCATCAACATCACTGCTACTCGTGTTATCAGATATTTCTTTTGGAGTTCCAATATATACTTTGAAGTCCACATCTATATTAACTTTTATTACATCTTTCGGTGCTACAAAAGTAACTTTCTCTTTAGGTGTTTCATTTGTTGCAAATAATGTAACCGGTTTTTCAGCTTCAATTGGCTTAAGAGGACTCTTATATTCTATGATAGAACAACTTTCATTATTTGGTGTGCATAATTCTACCTTATAATTCGGTATTATTCTATTCCAATCAGCTAAAACTTGTTCTATTATACTTGTATCAAGTAAATAACCAGCATATTCTTTGTATTTTCCTTTATAACTAAATGTTTGATTACTATCATAAATAAATGTATCATCCACCACATTTGGTGGTTTTATATAAACTGTTTTGATAAATTTAGATTTCTCATCATATTGTTCTTGTGTTAGTTCAGGTACAGAATTCTTCTCTTTACCACTATCATCGCTGTATAACGTACCTCCTTCAGAACGACCATCTAGTTCCCATATAACTTGAATGGTTGCACTATTATTAAGATAATATACATCATATCCATAATTTCTGAAAATAGGTATTTTCGGAGTCCAAGGATCCTGTATTATAGAATAATTAGCTGAAGTAGCTTCCGTTTTTTGATTTATATTAATATACTCTTTTATGAAGTCGCCAGTAGTGAAGTCTTTAAATAAACCTTTTTTAGTGAATCTGGTAGTAAGCCATACCGGATTATTAGCATTATCTAAACTAAATAATACAACATCTTTACCATCTTCATTTAGGGTAACTTTCATATCCAAAGAACTATGATAATTCTTTCTAACTCTAACACTTTTTACTTCTTTCATATTATATTCCTCCTATTGTAAAAAACCCATCCACTATTGTAACTGGTTCTCTTGGTGTTTCTAAAACTACTGGTGATAATGAATAATCATTATCTAAATACATCTTTCTAGATGTATCAGTTCTAGTTGATTTATTTGGTTGATTAGGAACCGCTAATTGTTTAGAAACATCATTAGATTTTTCAGAAACTGCTGGCTCATATCTAAACTCTGTTAAATCACTTATATTATAAGGGTATTGTAATACCATACCTTCTTTAATATTTAATGGGTTATCTATGTTATTTATATATAATATAACATCAATATCCTGAGTGTATTGATCTAAAGTATGTAAATCTAATTTATAAATATTTAGAAATACTAAATCAATTCTCATTTCATCGTCCTTAGTTACGGTATATTCCAATAATTCAATATTTGGATTAAAGAAGAAATTAACAGAAAATAAATCGTACAAATCAGTATTTGTCTTAGATATATCCTTTTTTAACTTATTTAGTGATTCTATTTTCATTTTATGATTATGATTTTAAATTTTGAGTTGTTGCATATATCGAATTAGCATCTGAATTTATTGTTTCCCCAATCGAATCCCTTTTAGTCGAGCTTTTTAATAATTCACTATTTATATTAACAGATGGTTTTATTTTTAATTCCGTTGGCTTTTGAATAGGTATCGGATTGATATTTATACCTTTTTCTAATTCATTTATCTTTTTCCTATCAGCTTCAAACTTATTTACTTCTTCTTGTGCTTCTACTGTTTTCTTTACTAAATTTGCTTGTGAACTTTTGTTAGTAATAGAAGACACTCCAGTTGATGCATTTGAGCTATTATTAATATTACTAGCACTAACACCTTTATTTGTATCGGTTCCTACTTTCCCACCAGGACCCTGAGCGTTATAATCTTTAGTACCACTTGAAACTCTTATACTACCAGCGTTAAACTTAGCTAATATTTCCTGCATACCCCAAGTTCTAGCATTTACTAATGTAAATTCAGCAGTTATAGTAGATGGTAAATCGTTAAATGCTAGTGTAGGACCTAAATTTAACTTAATATCCGAATTCATATACATATCACCTGAGCAGAAAATAGGTCTCATTGGATTTCCAATAGTAATATGCCAAGGTGTTGATGGTGCACCACTTAAGGCTCTACCAATACCTTCTATTTCTATCTTATACTTCTGAACCATCTTTTTCAATACATCAGATGCTATATTTTCTAAATTTTCAATAACTTTTTTTGCATCACTCACTGATCTTTCTGCTCTAGCTTTTAACACACCTGGATTATCAAAACCTCCTACATTTACTTTTATAACATTTACAGTAGCCTTTAATGAATTGGTTATGGCTTCTATAAAATCTCTAACTATTAACTCTGGGTGATCTACCCAATTTTGGATTTTATTATTTGCTTTTTTACTAAGTCCATAACTATCACTATTGGAAGTACCAAATCTTGTTATTGTTGATAATATATCTTGAAAAACTATCGTAGGATCAATTCCAGATATAAACTTTTGCTCCCAAGTACAAACCATTTTTATAGAAACAGAACATTTCAAGCCACTACCTGCTTCTGAAAATGTAATAGTTTTTCTTCGTTTAGCTTCTTTTATTAAGTTAGGATTACCTGATGGTAGTGGTGTGTTTGGATCATCATCTAATATACCTAGTTGTGATAATACTTTTCTTTGAAGAACTTCTGTAAATCCTGGTAATGGTATTCCTCCAAATGCAGCACTTGCAATATTACCAGTTGCTAACCCTCCACCCATAGAGAAATCCTTACCTAATGAATTTAAAACATCTGTAAAATCTGCTTTTGCATTTTCCCATTCCTCTCCAAATGACATTTCTAAAAAGTCTTCATCTTGTGGTTTCCAAGATATTAATGTTACCATTGGTCCCAATTTAGGATTTGGTCTTCCTAGTATATTATCACCAATTGGTGATGGGAATCGTCTAGCTATCATTAATCTATTATTAGGATATACACCAACATCTTTTAAATAAGCGAACTCACTAGGTCTCAACGCAGCTTGTGTTTTTGATAACACTTCTATAATATTTAATAGACTAAGATCGTAAATATTATTATTATGTAGTAACTTTCTATCAACTCCATTGTCTTTCTTAACACCCGCTAAAATACCATAAGGTGATATTACACTTTGATTAAATAATGAACGAGTACCTTTATATACATTTACATCTTCCTGAGCAAATGTATAATTACCTATATCTTTTATAGGATAAGTTTTTGATACTGCTTTGTTATAATCATCAACATTAACATTACGGCTTCCTCCACCACTAAATGTTGACATTCTATCACCATTAGCTGTACTACTAACACCCACTAAACCAAGTGGAGAACCTCCTAAAATATTCATATATTTTGTTATTTTTTTATTATATATTAAAAAACAAAAAGCTCCATAACTGGAGCTTTTTGTTTTAATCAATCTTAATCCTCATATTCACCTTCTAATGAACAATAATTTTTATAAAAATCAAAGAAGTCATCATCATCAAAATCTCTGCCTTTAGAGGTTTCCCATAACTCAATAATCTCAACTATATTCTCATAATTATTTCTTATGAAGTGTGCTGTTATATCCATAACATCACTGAAAATTCTATCTGATTCTTGCTCATAATCATGTCTAACTTCTTCATTAAACTTTTTTAAGTGTTTCATTTTTCATTTTTTTTTATGTATTATGACTATCCGTAACTAATTGCGGATAGTCATATTATGTATATATTAAATTTATTTTTGATTTTCCACATAGTGATTCACTATAATTAAATCTTCTTCTTTATTAGCAGTGTATCAGTTGTCTAAAAATCACGAACAATTTGAGAAGCATTGAATTTTGAGAGGTTTCCGAATACATCATCAAGTACAATTGGGGTTTTTCTGAACTCGTTATAAAATATAAGAACATTAAAATTATTATCACCGAGTATTTTTTTAAGGTTTAGAAGTTTTTCTATTGAAAACTCATTATCGAAATCAGGTATGTAGTAGATATCCTTTTTCCTATCAATTGCTTGTTGTATTTTATTAAAAATTAGTATTTTCAAGTATGTTTTATCATCTTTAAAACTAACTTCTTCATCACTTACTATTTTAGCAATATCGATTATATATTTATTTTTGATATTATTCAATTTTAAATATTTATCTAGTTTCTTTCTCGTACGGACATATACACAAAAAAAATTCATTTTATTATCAATCATATATTTCTATTACTTTTTATATAATAAATTTCATAACAGAAACATTATATATTCAATTATATTATATATTTATAACACAATAGTCCCTATAAGATTTAATACTAATAAGAAAGAAAAAGAAATATTGTAAAAAAATATAATTAAAATAATTTAGTAGATTGTATAATACATATTATATATATCATGATGTTGCATGTTTTTCATGTGTGAATAGTATATATATCATAAAATTCCAGTGAGCAAATATGATAGTGAAACACCTATGAATATTGTAAATTTACTTAATAATTTACAGCCATTGTGAGCATTGGATAATTTATCAAAAGGTAATAAAGTTATGATATAAAATTATTAATATATAGTTAATAATAAATTAAGAAAGAATAAAAAATGGAAAAATACTCAGACAAATTTCTAAATCAAAGCGAGAAACTAAAAAACAGCATAATAGGTGTAGAATTTGAATTTTATATGAAAGATTTATCATTCTATAAAACATTAGAAATATTAAATGATGAGTTGAGCCCAGTTAAAGTATGGGGTATGAGGGAATATCATTCAGATATTAAAACAGATAGTAACAATTTTAAGCTTGAACCAGATATCTCAGGTGGTGCTAACCTTTGTGAGTTGATTACAGGACCTTTAAATTTCTACGATGCTAAATTCTATCTTATTAAGATAATCAAGTTTATACAGAAATATGGTTATACAAATGATAAATGTTCAGTACACTTTAATATATCTTTCAATGGTGATAAAAATCTAAATGATTTGAATATACTTAAATTGATATTGAATACAGATGAGGATGAAATATACAGATATTATCCTTCAAGAAAAGATAACGTTTATGCTAAAAGTATAAAGAAGATAATTCCTTTTAAGGAATATGATTTCTTTAATATTCCTATATCAGTTGTCAAAAATAATATAAAATTACCAAATGATAAATACTATGGTATAAATTTCTTACATATTAATAATGATAAAGAAAGTCAGAGGTTAGAGTTTAGATATATAGGTGGTAAAGACTACGAAAAGAACTTAGGTCAAATAATCTATTTTATGGAGAAATTTGTTATAAGCACTTATAAATCGATTGATTCTTTATTTGATTCAGAAGATTCTTCTAAATTGGAAGATTTCTTACAACAGAATATTCTTAATTTTAAAAACTTATCAAAATATGATAACTTCATTGTTGATTATCCTACAATACAGTTGCAAATTGATCAAAGAAGTGATTACGATATTGTATCTACATTCTATGATAAGATATATAAGAGAATATATAATATAGTTGAATCTACAAATGATTTAAAGGAATGTATAATTAACTATGTTATTGATAAACAAACAATAGAGGTTTTAGATGCTAATTTTAAAACATCTGCAACAATAAAGAATCTGGATTTCATTAACTGTAACGTAGAGGGAATTTTCGAAGATTGTTTCTTTATTGGAACAGATATTAGAAACTCACAAATAACTAAATCTAAGCTACAACACTCCGATGCTACTAATTCAAAAATATTTAATTGTAAAGTTGAAGCAAGTACTTTAACAGGGTGTTATTTTGCACAAGGTTATTTAAATGGTGATATGGAGGGTGGTGTGTTTCGCAGTGGCGAGTTAGGTCCTTATGCAACACTTGACTCAAATGTTAAAGTTGTTACTGATACAGATAACTTTTTTGATACTAGTTTTGAAGAGGAAGATAAAAGTGATTCAGAAGGTTCAATGAAAGGTTATGGAAAAAAATAAAAAATAATTTAAACTTTTATATTAATATATACTATAACTATAACAAACGCAGGGTTAGCATATGTTAATGTGTCTAACATTCCAGTTAGAAGATTCTGTTCAAGTCAGAGCCCTTGCTCAAAAAAACCCACTCAATGAGTGGGTTTTTTATTAAAAATATTTTAAAAATGATTTTAAGTAAAATAATAAAAGTTAGAAACTCTACATATTATAAAAATAAAGGATATGATGTTAGTGATGAATACTTAGATATAAGTATAAAGGACTTACCCAAAGGCTCTAATGTTTTAATAGAAGTTAAATGTGATTATTGTCAGTCTATTAAAAATATTAATTATAAAATATATAATAAAAATATATCAAACAACAATATGTTTTCATGTTCACATAAATGTGGTAGAGAAAAAGCAAAGATAACTAACATAGAAAAATATGGTGTTGAATATCCATCACAAAATAAAAACATAAAGGATAAAGTTAAAAAAACACTTATAGAGAAATATGGAGTTGAGAATATATTTCAATCTGATGAAATTAAATCTAAAATAAAAGAGACTAACTTAGAAAAATATGGTGTTGAGTATATATCACAGTCAAATGATATTAAGAGTAAAGTAAAAGAGACTAACTTAGAAAAATATGATGGTAATGGCTTTGGTTCCTTTGTTATTAATAGTAAAATAAAGGAAACCAACTTAGAAAAATATGGTGTTGAGAATGCTATTAAAAATATTAATATTAAAAATAAAGTAAATATAACTAATGTTGAAAAATATGGAGTTGAGAATGTCTTCAAATCAAGTATTATAAAAGAAAAAATAAAAGAGACTAACTTAGAAAAATATGGTGTTCAAAATGTATTTCAATCTGAAATTGTTAAAGATAAAATAAAGGAAATTATATTAGAGAAATATGGAGTTGAGAACATATCAAAATCTGAACATCATCATTTAAATACTTTAATTGGAGAAGATATAAATTATATCGAATATTTGGATAATCACCTATCATTATTTAATTGTGATAATGGACATACTTTTGAAATAAAATCAAGTAATTATCATGATAGAGTTAGATATGGTTTGAATTTATGCACCATTTGTAATCCAATTGGTGATTCTAAATCATTAAAAGAAAAAGATTTACTTGAATTTATACAAAATAATTACCAAGGAGAAGTTATATCCTCATATAGAGATAAATTTGAAATTGACATTTATTTACCAGAATTAAAGATAGGCTTTGAGTTCAATGGTTTATATTGGCATTCAGAGAAATATAAGAATAAGAATTATCATTTAGATAAATCCAATTATTTTAAGGAAAAAGGTATTAGAATTATACATATTTGGGAGGATGATTGGGCTTTTAAGCAAGAAATTATAAAATCACAGATAAATAATTTACTTAATTTGAATACACAAAAGATTTATGCTAGAAAATGTGTTATTAAGGAAGTTTCTATAAAAGAAACTAGAGTGTTCTTAGATAATAACCACATACAGGGTTTTATTTCAAGTTCATTTAAGATAGGATTATATCATACTGTTACACAGAGTAACGGAGTTACTAATGAAGAGTTAGTATCTATTATGACATTTGATTCATTTGAGGGTAGGATGAAGATGGAAGAAGGTGGTTATAATTTAAGTAGATTTTGTAATAAATTAGGTTATAATGTAGTAGGTGGTGCTTCTAAATTACTTAAACATTTTATTACTAATTATAAAGCATCCAGAATTGTTAGTTATGCAGATAAAGATTGGTCAGTTGGCTCACTTTATTATACACTAGGCTTTAAGAATATATCAAATAGCAAACCCGATTATAAATATGTAGTTGATATGAAAAGAGTACATAAGTCGAATTTTAAAAAGTCTAATCTTAAAACCGAACTCAGTGAATCATCAAAAATGAAAGAATTGGGTATTAATAGAATATATGATTGTGGTAAAATAAAATTTGAAATAAAATTATAATATATAAGTTATAAGCTTAATAGAAGATAATTTGAAGAAAAACTATTTGACAGGCTAGTAATTGCTGGTATGACAGATAACGGACAATCAAATCAAAAAAAAATTAGAGAATGTAAATGAAATATATTAAATTATTTGAAGGTTTTATAGTAGAAAATGAACTTAATAAGATATGTGATAATCATTTAGCATATTTATTAGACGATGGTTTTAATTTTAATATAGACTATGTTTTTAGTACAAATAAAGAAAAGAAAATATATACTATAACTTTTGGTAAGGGTAAAAGATCATATCGTTATAAAGAAAAATTTAATATAAGTGAAATTAAAGATGATTTTATTTCACTTTTAGAGATTTTGGATACCAAATATTATTTAGAAGAAATAATAGTAAATAATAAAAGTATTGATATAAAACAGTTTGAACAACTAAAGGATTTAACAATTAAATCGATTTTTGTAAAATTAAGTGAAAAGTAATGAATATGAAAGTAATGATGAATATATTGATGTTGAAAAAATACAATTACTATGTCTTGATATTTATATATTAAATACCACATCGTCTCTGTTGGGATTTGTGATGAAAAAGACAAAAAAACTTTAATATATAGTTTATGAGAAAGATAAATAAATTCAACAACTTTAATTTAATTAAAGAGGAAGCAGCACCAAGACTTCCTAAATCGGAAGAGTATTGGTTGAAAAGAGGTAAAGTAGGTAAAAAAGTTGCCTTATATACTCACGATGACATGGATGGAATATATACAGCGTTGTGCGTAAAATCCTACTTATTAAACGCTGGTTTCGAAATCGTTAAATACGGTATATTAAATTATTCAGAAGGTTGGAAATATACCACATTAGATCCTGAATTAATAAATGTTGTATTGGATTTCGCAAATATGCCAGGTGATGAAAGAGATGATATGATTGATTATTACTTAGATCACCACGGAATATTTACACCAGAAGAATTAGAGAAGTATAAAAATTCGCCAGTTCAGAAAAAGAAAACCGGATCAGCTTATGAAGCGGCTTGTCAAGCATTAGGTGTTCCACAAGATGCTTTAACAGTAGAAGTAATTGATATGATTGACTCTGCGAAATATCAAGATTATGGTGTGTCTTGGGATAGATTGTTAGATTGGAACTTAGCTGATATTAAAAAATCAGATAAAAGAAGATTAGAGTTTGGTGCTGCATTTAACCAATTTTTGAAAAGAGCAGATCATAAAACTATTATATCTGTTATTGAGAACTGTCCAGATGCTTCTATTTATGCTATCTTTAACGTAATGAAGAAAGTTTACCCTGAGCATAATATTTCTAATTTTGGACCAACTAAAGGTGAGAAAAAAGATTTCTTAAAAGACTCTGAATGGAGACTTGATCAAATGCAAAAAAGAACAAGAGGTAAAGAATTTACTGCAAGTGGTGCTAAAAAACCAGCTTATAATTCACAAGCTGAATTTGTTGCTAAATTCAAAAGTGGTAACTTAATAAAAATTGACGGTTATCAATTAATCGGTGATTTAGTTTATGTACCAACAGGAACTTGGGCAAATGCATTAAGAGCAAGAACTATTGTTGAAAGAGATTTCAAAGCAGGTCATTTAGAAAAAGAGCCTAAATTCATATTATTACAATACGGTGGAACTTTACAAGTATGTTCATATAAAAAGATGGAAGAAATAGCAAATGAATTACCTGTTCTTAAAAATGGTGAAGTTGTTAATGACTTAGGTAAGTATATGACTAACCTACTTCATAATTTCCAAAAGCACTTGGGTTATCATGATCCAAATACATCAATTGGACAAGATGAGATTACTGTTTCTGGGGGGCATGGTGGTATTGGTTCCGTTAGTAATATATTTGGTATTTGTGGTGTTAAACCTTATGAAGGACAAAGATTTATTGATATGTTTAAGAATAAAATTATATCTGATTTATCAGGAGTTGCTTTTAATTTAAATTTAAAATGGAGTGATCCTGTTGAGTTTAATCCAAAAGAACCTGCTATGAATAATAAAGTAATGAATGCTGATGATGTTACTAAATTAGATAGACAAGGAAATTTAATTACTAAAGAAAGTAAAATTCAAAATTTCAAAAACTTTAAGAAATAATTAAATAAAAAGAAGTAAATTATTTTACTTCTTTTTTTATTAAAATAATAATTAAATTATAAAATGTTAATAACCAAAGAAATAGAAATTATATTAACTAATAGGAATATTAAGAGTTCTACTGTTAAATATAAATTAATATCAAAAAACATTGGTGATATAGTTAAAATACCAATATCTTATATAGCAAAAAAATCACATGTTATTATTATAGCATCTTGTGATTATTGCAATGCTGAGTTAAGTATGCCATACTCATCATACAATAAAAGAATTAAAACCATAGATAAGATTTCTTGTTCTAATAAATCATGCTCTAATCAAAAAATAAAGGATGTTTGCTTGAAAAAGTATGGGGTTGAAAATCCATTTCAATCAGATGAGATTAAATTGAAATCAAAAACAACTAATTTAGAAAAATATGGTTGTGAATATGCTTCACAGTCATATGAATTTAAGTTAAATTTGATAAAATCCAATTTAGAAAAGTATGGTGTTGAAAATGTGTTTCAAAATGATAATATTAAAATGAAATCCAAGAAAACTAATTTAGAAAAGTATGGGGTTGAAAATGTGTTTCAAAGTGATGATATTAAAAAAATAATAAAGAATTCATTAATTATAAAATATGGTGTTGATCATCCATTAAAGTCAAATTCTATTTTAAATAATGTTAAGAAAACCAATTTAGAAAAGTATGGTGTTGAAAATGTTGAACACTCTGACTATCTTAGAAGAATATATAAAATAACAAATAATATAAACTATATAAAATATTTATATGATGGTATATCATTATTCAATTGTGATAAAGGACACAAATTTGAAATTAATATTTCAAATTACTATAATAGATTAAAATCAAATATACCATTATGTACAGTGTGTAACCCAATTGGAGATTACAAAAGTATTAAAGAAAAAAATCTACATGAATATATTAAATCAATATATTCGAATGAAATTATCCAATCATATAGAGATGGTTTAGAAATTGATATATTTTTACCAGAACTTAAATTAGGCTTTGAATTCAATGGATTATACTGGCACTCCGAGAAATTCAAGGAAAAGAATTATCATTTGGATAAAACGAATCATTTTAAAGAAAAAGGTATTAGAATAATTCATATTTGGGAAGATGATTGGACTTTACGAGAAGATATAGTAAAGTCACAGATTAATAATCTATTAGGTAATTCTAAAAAGATTTTTGCTCGTAAATGTGTTATTAAAGAGATAACAAATACCAAAGAATCTAAAAAGTTTTTAGATGAAAATCATATACAAGGAGCAAATTCAAGCAAGATTAAGATTGGTTTATATCATACTGTTACACAGAGTAATGGAGCTACTAATGAAGAATTGGTAAGTATAATGACATTTGATCAATCTGAGGGTAGATTAAAGATGGATAATAGTGGTTATAATTTGAGTAGATTTTGTAATAAAATTAATACTAATGTCATTGGTGGTGCATCTAAGTTATTGAGTTATTTTATAAAGGTGTATAAACCATCAAGAATAGTTAGCTATGCTGATAAAGATTGGTCAATTGGATCATTATATTACACTCTTGGGTTTGAAAATATAGGTGGTAACGGACCAGATTATAAATATATTGTTGATGGTAAAAGAGTGCATAAATCAAGATATAAAAAATCAAGATTAGGTATTCAAGGCACATCAATAACGGAACATCAGGAAACTAAAAGACTTGGAATAC
>JACCEB011392850.1_pt1 | contig 15652 bp, 16 predicted proteins | sample 7454761 | NCBI WGS metagenome assembly JACCEB01 (sample SAMN15323454, study PRJNA562643) | freshwater metagenome | isolation source: river surface water | place: USA:Blue River Watershed | collected 2017-08-18 | reverse complement strand
TAAACACCCGATAGGCTTCCATAGTTTTTTGTGTCTGAGCCAAAGGCTGGTCATTGATAAATTTCAAGAAATGCAAAAAGTTCATGCCCACAAATTCTGCATCTTTTTGCAGTACTGAAATCGCTGTAGTAAGTTTCATATAAACTCCCTTTTTGTTAACCGATAATGTATTATAGCACAGGCACCAATTTATGCCTATTTTTGGCTATTATTTTAAGCCGCCAAGCGTTGTAGCGTTTTCGCAACATTATCTTGCACTAATTGCTCAAATCCCGCCTGCGTCACAGGGTAGCCTAGCTCTTTCAAGTGCTTTTTAATGTGCGGCTGAATAAAACCCTTAGAGCGGGCGATATCCAGCGGAGCCTCACCCTTTTCTAAGCGAGCAAAGTACTCTTCAACTGTAAAGTTCTTTGTAAGGAATGTAAGGAAACTTGCTTTAGAACTTTTAGCATACTTGAAGCGGGCTACAAATTTGGTAGTACCGTCAACTGGGTTTGTGTAGTCAACATATTCAGTACCGTAAAAATTGCCCTTAATAAACTTAGTCATTTCTGCTCCTTTTTGCTGTCGATAACGTATTATAACACTATAGCCAATTTACGTCTATTTTTGGCTATTTTTGGCTATAGTGTAAGGTTTTGTAAGGTTAGCACTTACTAACTTCGCCTACATAATAGTCTTCGGGATCTCTGTAGTCTGAGGCGGCTTCTGCGCGGGCTCTAGCTTCTGTTTCATTGTCGTAGTACTCGACCCAGATGATACGCTGTCCATAGCCCCTTTCACGCTCAACTAGGGTAACTTTCCATAGCCCTTGTTTAACATTTACTTTTGCCATTTTGTAGTCCTTTCTCCTGGGTTGCTATTTACTGTACTTACAGTATAGCGCAGTTTGGATTAGATGTCTATTTAAAGGTAAATACTACATTATGCCAAGACTAAGCCTTTGGAAACCAGAAAAAACTAACGACTTCCACTTCATGGATAAACTTATCCGTGAACAATTTTTTGTTGGTGGTACTGGAGTTCTAGTACACAAATATCTACAACCTGCAGATCAAGGTCCCAGTGATGATGCAACCAAGCCTCACTACTCTGCAGAAGATGTATTAAACGAAACTAAGATTCAGGACTTGTTGTTCCTGGAAAATCGTGATAGAATTTATGATCCTGACGTCTATGAACTTCGAGGAGTTTATAACGTTGGTGATCAAGACTTTGACTTAACTCAGTTTGGTTTATTCTTGAGTGCAGACACAATTTATGTTAGCTTCCATATCAATGATATGATAGAACGCATGGGACGTAAATTAATGGCCGGTGACGTCATTGAACTACCACACGTTAGAGATGACTTGTTACTGGATCAGACTAAACCTGCTATCAATAAGTTTTATGTTATACAGGATGCTAGTCGTGCCGCAGAAGGTTTTAGTCAAACTTGGTATCCACATATCTGGCGCATCAAAGCTAGCCCAATGACAGATGCCCAGGAGTATAGAGACATATTACAACAAAAAGCCAATGTTGACAGTACTGACACATTAAAAGAAGCACTGAGCACTTATCAAACAGAATTAAAAATCAGTAATGCTATTATTGCTCAGGGAGAAAAACTTGCGCCCACTGTTCTGGATGCAGACAGTAATGTATTAAATCCCATTGACAAAAACTATCAAGCAGGCGACAAGCAAGTTTACGATCACGGTGAACCAATACAAAATGGTCTAAGTTTCCCACTAAATCCAAGACAGGGCGAGTTCTTCATGAGAGTAGATTATACACCCACAGCATTGTTCGTTTATCGTGGCACACGCTGGCAACGAGTACAAACACAACAAGGTCCTATTGATGTCAAAGATAGAGTATTGAATGGTGCACCTTTCATTAACAATACTGCAACCACTGTTATTGGCAATCAAGAAATGCCAGAACGTCAGGCACTTAGCCAAGTTATTAAACCTAAGACAGACTTATAATGCAATTTTTTTACGATCAACAAATACGCAGATACCTAACGCAGTTTATGCGCTTGCTGGGAGAGTTCAGTGTTAAAACTGGCAAGGACAGACATGGCGTAGAAGAATATATTCAAGTGCCAGTTCGCTATGGTGATATCAACCGCATGGCGGCGCACATCATGAAGAATCAAAGTGAGAACATGATCAACACTGTGCCTTTTATCAGTGTGTATGTAACAGACATGCAGATCAGTGCAGAGCGACGTCATAATCCTACTCACGTAAACAAAGTTCAGGTCTTTGAAAAGAAATTTGATAATGCCACCGGCGAGTACGTAGACGGTGAAGTAGGCAACACATATACTATTGAACGCTATATGCCAGTGCCCTATGATCTAACTGTTCAGGTAGACATTTGGACCAGTAATACAGAACAAAAGTTACAGTTAATGGAACAGTTGCTGGTATTGTTTAATCCTAGCATTAACTTAAAGACCAATGACAATCCATTTGACTGGACTAACTTAACTTATACTGAGTTAGTGAACATCGTATGGAGTGTTCGACAAGTACCCAACGGCACCGACGACATCATCGACGTTGCCGCGCTAAACTTTAATTTACCTATATTCTTGAATCCACCTGCAAAGGTCAAACGTCAAACACTTATTCATACCATATTGAATGAGATCAAACGTATGAAAGATAACTCGCTTGACGAGTGGGTTCCCAACGATCCTATTCCAAATAAACAGTGGGTAGTTGTTACCTTTGAAGATTTGAAATTGCAGGTCCGCATCGAAGGCGATCGTGCTATATTGTTAAGTAGCAATGGTAGTTTAGTAGACGATGCTGGTAATCCTATGAGCTGGGCAAATAAATTAGAACCCTATGGTGAACTACGTCCTGGCATCAGTCATCTACGTCTACGCCGAGGAGAAGATCCCAGTGATTCCAGTCAGGATATTATTGCGGTTATTAATGACCTTGATGTTGAAAATCCTGCTGTGGCGCATATCAGCATGGACGAGGACAGTTTACCTGCGGCAACTATACCCGCAGTTAGTGCAATTATTAATCCTGCAAAAAATAGTCCTGGCACAGGTTTACCCGCAGCCGCACTGGGTCAACGTTATCTTGTTTTAAACGATGTACCAGAGAACAGTGCCTGGGGTATAACTAATGCCAAGGAAAACGATATCATAGAATTTAATGGTAGTACTTGGGTAGTTAGTTTTAATAGCATAGCAACTCCTAGTGCCACGGTGTTAAATACGATGAGCGGACTTATGTACGAATGGCGCTATGGTCAATGGATCAGTGCTTACGAAGGTGCATATAGAAACGGCTGGTGGAGAATTTATCTGTGAAAATGTTTAAGGGTGTTGGTGCAATTATTGTCAGCGAGGATACTGGTAGAGTCATGACTGTACTGCGTAGTCCCAAAGAAAGTCATCCCAACACTTGGACATTTGCAGGTGGTAGAGTAGAAATAGAAGAGTCTAACATAGATGCGTTACGTAGAGAATTACAAGAAGAATTAAATTTAACAAAAATTAAAAAAATAACACCACTGCACAAGTATCAAAGCAGAAGCAAAGATTTTGTTTATGAAACTTATCTTGTATTGGTTAATAAAGAATTTACTCCAGATCTTAACTGGGAAAATACAGGCTATGCATGGACGGATATTGATAATTTGCCCAGTCCTTTACACCCGAAAACTAGGCAGATGATATCATCCAGCAGGCTTGTTACGAAATTTAAGAATTTTTATCAATGGGTGGACAAAAACAATGGCAGCAGAGATAATACATCTTCCGGACAGACGAACACATAATATAACACGTTCTGTAGATTTATATTTTTGTTGGGACGCAAAGCTCAACAATCCTTTACTTAATAGCCTATTCAAAGAAGAAGTAAGTTACGTTGAACGTTGGTACTTACAAGCAACACATTTATTAAACATAGAAAACGAAGAGCATCCTATTATACAAACACTGCTCAATAAACAAGATACTACACTGGATTTATTATTTGACGCTACTGACAAAGACTTGTGCATACAGCGAAGATTAACAGACGTCAGTACAATTTTTAGTACAGACTATCAGATTAGAAAATTAACTAAGTGGCAGAATAAGTGGACCAGTCTTATTAACTATCGTCAGAGACTTTAAACTCAGAAGTTCCTAGATGCCCTAGTGCTCGTGTTACATTAACATCCAACCAAACTGGAATGTCAGTGCCCTTAACATTCCTAAAAAATTCTATATCTTCACCGGTGTATTGTCCGTTATAAAATCCTAGCTGGAACCAGGGCAAGTCCAGTCTATCAAATACATCTGTCTTAATCAAACAAAATCCCAGTGCCATAGCGTCTACTTGCACTAGATCTTCTTCAAGTTCAGCAGTTCTAACCCAGGTATCCCAGATGTCTATACTATACCATGCTGTTGTAATAAACGGCTCTACACGTTTACTATAAGCCGCACCAACTATATCTTCATTGTGATCCAGTAATGCGGTTACATGATGTGGCTCAAATGTTATATCACTGTCTATAAACATAACATGACTGGCTCCCCATTCTTTGGCGGCCATGACAAGCTCATGCCTTTGATTTGCAATAAGAGTACCCGCACTGATGAATAACTTATTATCTATACCTAGACGAGTAAGAACCTGTGCCAAATTAAAAAGGCAAAAGGCAGTGGCAGTATGCATTTGATCCCTGGCGGGAATACATATTGCCACACGCTTAGTAACGTTACTGGTTATGGAGTCTATTAAACTCATTACTTCTTTTTAATTTTTAATTTTGTTACTGGTGGTGGTTCCATGTCCGCAGGTGCTGGTGCACTGGCAGTTTCATCTGGAACAACTACTCCAATCTGAGTCTCTGCGGCAACGGTAGTTGCTTTGATTGCATTTGCTAACTTAACGCAGATCTGTGTTGCTTTGATATATGAATCTTCTGGTAGTCTAACCATTTTATTCATTGTTTCTACACTGGGTTTACCCACAGTCAATATTTCGATTGCCGCTTGCTTGCCTAATGTATTAATCCAATATTCCTTTTCCATCATTTCCCAGTTTAACACTGAAGATTTTAAAGCATTTGGATTCTGTTCTTGTAGATAATTTAACAACATTGTGCGCTCTGCATTCAAACATTCTAGTTCAAATGAGCCTGTTGTTTGTTCAATGTCACTGTCAATTTTTCGAACTCTATTAATAGTGTCCACAATGTGTCTTGAAAAGCCTGTTCCTGTCTGTGATTTAAAATTATCAAATTCAAATCTACTTGGAATTGGATACGGACATTTATCGAATGCCTCCGCCAATGATTCAGGAATTGCTTCTACTTGTTCTTTTTTTCTGGCCATAAAAATACCTCAACTTAGTTGAGGTATTTAGTGAGCCGCTTCTTATTATTAATATGCGTATGGTGTTGTCTGTCCGCCAAAACGTGAACTCAAACTAATTTGAGTACCTGATGACTGACCAACGTTAGGCGCCAACGTACCGCTTAACGCGATGTTTTGACCTGCACCTGGTGCAACGTTGTTGTACGCTTTACGTACTCTACCCATAACAATCTCTGTCCCTGTTGCTGGTAATAAAGCCATTTATAATCTCCTGTGTCTTATTTATTCCGTTGAATGGGACCTAAATCCCATTCAACTATTGGAAATTATAATGTTGGTTTTGTATCACCCAACTGAGCTTCAAGTGTCTTCACTTTAGCACTTAGTTCTTTAACTGCTTCGATCAACAATGCTGTTAGCTTGTCATAACGAACTGTCTTGTAACCAGCGAAAGCAGACGCTGTAACCAATTCAGGAGCAACTGCTTCAACTTCTTGAGCAATAACACCCATCTGGTGACGATCATCAATACCTAAGCCTAAAGCTGTTTCGTTTGGATCAAACGTAACACCGTTGATTGCTTCAACTTTTTCCAAAGCGTCTGCGATCTGTACAATGTTTGTCTTCAAACGCAAGTCAGAGTAGTAAGCTGTAACTTCACCAGTAGCAGTAATTGCACCAGATACTGTTAAAGCACCTGTACTCAATGCCGCTGTAGTTGTTGCGCCACGACCTGTAACGCTTGCCAATGTATCTGTTTCAGTGTAACCAGTAATAAAACCAGCACCGTTAGTCAATTGGTTAGTGTTAGTTGGAATTGTGAACACCCCAGTTGAACTGTTATATGCACCAGAGCCTGCTGTGAAACTTACTGCACTACGAGCACGAGCATTAGTGAAGAACAAGTTTGTAGAACCTTCAGTGATTTCGTCTGTGTTATCTTTACCTTGTACTAGACCGTCAACATAACTTGTTGTTGCGAAACCTGCACCGTTAGTTAGTTGGTTTGTGTTTGTAGGAATTGTAACTACACCAGTTGTGCTGTTATAACCACCGCTACCAGCTGTAAAGCTGATTGCACTACGAGCACGAGCTGTTGTGTGATACAAGTTAGTTGTACCTTCACCGATTGCATCGCTGTCTAAAGTACGTGTACCACCTAGTGCTACGCTTGTACCGTTGATTGTGATGCTGTTGTTAGCCAATGCACTGTTAGGAATGCTACCTAAACTAATAACACCAGTAGAACTGTTATAGCTAACACCAGTTGCGCTTGTTGAGCTAATTGCACTACGAGCACGAGCTGTTGTGTGATACAAGTTAGTTGTACCTTCAGCTAATGTATCTGTACCTGTAGCGATTGGATAGTAAACTGCGCCATCGTTAGTGAATGTCCAAGTATCTGAACCTTCGTTCCAACGAATTTGTGTGTTGGCTTCGTCACCGCGTTCAACTTCAATACCAGCGTTCTGTGTAGGAGCGCCTGTTGCATCGCTGTTCAATGTTAGAATGTTGTCTGCAACGCTAACTGTATTAGAGTTAACTGTTGTAGTTGTACCGCTAACTGTGAAGTTACCAGCAACTGTAACACCACTTGCATCAACTGTCAATGCTGTGTTACCGTCAACTGTTACTAATACTTGACCAGAACCGTTGTCTGTTACAGAAATATTAGAGTTACCTGCTTCAACACTAGATGTGCTGATTGCACCAATTGCTGTGTCAACGTAAGTTTTTGTAGCCGCATCAGAACCAGAACTTGGAGCACCTAAGTTAGTGATCTTATTGCTGTTCATGTGGATTGGGTTACCAAACTGAACGTTTGTGCCAGCCGCATCAGTAATACGCTTACCGCTGGCTAATTGTAATGTGCTGTCAATTTGAATTGTAGATGTACTAGAACCCAATTGTAAAATACCTGTACCAAGTGTCTTGATACGAATATTTTCGTCTAAGTCTGCACTGAATGTAATAGTACCAGAATCGTCTTGAAGAACTTTCTGACCGTTAACATACAAAGAACCTGGACCAACGTAGATATCTTTCCATTGGTAATCTGGGCTACCTAGGTCATATGTAATATCTGAACTAGGAATAATGCTACCAGTGATTCCCATGTTGCCAGTTAATGTTAAACCAGCGAATGTTGGACTACCAGATGTAGTCAATGTTTGTGTAGTGCTAATTGCACCAGTACTACTGTTATAAGTAATACCAGAACCTGCACTTAATGCTGCTCTTGCTCGAGCATTTGTAAAAAATAAATTACCGTTTTCAGTAATATCGCCTGTGTCGATTGTTACTGAACCTGTTTCGCCGTTAACACTAGTTACACCACCAATTTGAACAACGCTAGCAGTTACGCCGTCATCCTTCTTGATATAGATTAAACCATCGTTTGTGTTAATTGCAATTTCGCCTAATGCCAACTGACTGGTTGTTGGTACCTTACCAGGTGTTGCACTACGCTTTAAAACTATTGTATTTGCCATTTGAGTATATACCCCTTTTAGTTCGAACTAGCGGAATAAATCGATTTATTCCACGCTCGACTGTATTTAGCCAAATTCAACTATAGTAGTAACATAAATAAGGGATTTTTTAAAATTCGCCGCCGTCAACACTGATATCAACCTGAGAGATTGAATTGATCTCACCGGTCTCATCCACTGTCATAACCAGCGTTTTACCTGCGGAACCGTAAGTTCCGCTTACATCTGACGTACCTATTCTATTTTCTTTGGCAAAAACAAGTCCAGTGATACCAGGAGTGATCACACCAGTTGTTATTAGTGTCCATGTAGTTTTTTCAAGAGAGTTGCCTTCTTCCACATAAACTTTATTGCCTGCACTGAGTTCAAATATACTATCGGCATCTTCAGATCTAGTAAGTTTATTGGTTGCAGATGACCAAGCATATATGCCATTTTGACTTTGATTGGATTGCCCAATCAATAAAACTCTATCTTTATCAGACAATGTGATACCGTCCACTGAAAAAACGTTGGCAGAAACGTTTATATTGGATCGTGTGGCAACACGAACACTATCTTTATAGTCTGAAACTGCGCTGACAAAGTTTTTACCGCGGAAAATTGGCATAATGAAAAATATAATGTGATAGTATATTTATACTTTTTATACGGAATAGAAAAGGGCTCCGAAGAGCCCTTTTCATAGTTTACTAATATTTTAAGTATTAGTATGTACCACCGTCGATATTGCTTGATTCGTTTAGAACGCCACCAGCTGTCAAGCTAGATGTAGAACTTACGCGAACGAAGATATAGTCGTTAGTTTCTGGTGCTGTATCAAACACGATACTTGTTACTTCATTAGTTGTGCTAATTGTGTAAGAGTATGTAGGTGCTTGAATCAAACCGTTAATATACACTTGTGTGTTGTCGATACTTGTAACGTTAACACCAGTACTGAAACTAGTTGTTGAGCTGTCACCAGTAAAGTTCAATGTTGTAGCTGTTACGGCAATGTTCTGTGGAACGAATTTACCTAAACTGCTACTCCAAACTAGTGTGTAACCGTCTTGTAATGCTTCTTCAGTATCAACGTCACTTAAATCACGGATACTAGCGGCTGCAATACGATCATCTGCACGAGTGTCAGTGTAGTATAGATTTACTGCACCTTCATCGATAGCATCAGTTGTAGGTGTTACAAATGTTAATGTACCAGTTGCATAACTTAAGATGTTTGCATCGTCAGTTACCAATGTCAATGCATTTTGTGCACGAGCATCTGTGAAGTACAAGTTTGTACTACCTTCTGTGATATCGTCTGTGTCTAATACAACATCATGGTCTTGACCATTAACTGACCAGACAGCGGCTTGTGTACTGATTGTACCAGTGCTTGCATCATAAGCAATGTTTGAACCATTGTTGATAGTGTTACGAGCACGACTTGTAGTAAAGTACAAGTTTGTTGCACCTTCAGCGATTTCATCAGTGTCAACACTGTTCAATGTGAAGCTGAATGTACCAGTTGTATTATCATAGCTTAGTGCATCTGTGTTATCAGTTGTTAAGCTGATAGCTTGACGTGCACGAGCGTTTGTGAAGTACAAGTTGCTTGAATCTTCAGTTACGTCAGCTGTACTTGGAGCACTGATTGTGATAACACCTGTTGCGTCATCATAGCTTAGGTTACTCCAACCGCTTGCACTGATACTTGCACGAGCGCGAGCTTGTGTGAAGTATAAGTTAGTTGTACCTTCTGTAACTTCGTCTGAGTTAATACCACCCAAGTCAAAGTCAAATACACCAGTTGCACTATCATAGCTCAATACTGTACTATCAGTAGTTGTCAAGCTGATACTGTTACGAGCGCGAGTTTGTGTGAAGTACTCATTTGTAGCACCTTCACCGATGTCGTCTGTATCTAAAGTCTGACTACCACCTAAAGCAATAGAATAACCGTTGACTGTTACATCACTGTTAGACAAACTTGCATTTGGAATGTTAGCTAAACTGAATTGACCAGTTGATTGATCGTAGCTGACGCCTGTTGAGATATCAGCACTGAAGTGAGCACGAGTGTCACCTGCGCTTGGACCTGTGTAACTGAATACACCAGTTGCACTGTCATAGCTGAAGTTACCATCACCACTGACTTTGTTTGCACTTAGTTCACCGCGGATGTTACTTGCAGTAACTTTAGCGAATGTAAATGCACCAGTTGTGCTGTTGTAGCTTAGGCTACCGTGACCTGTACCACTGTTACCACCACTTAAAGCATCACGAGCACGAGTGTTTGTGAAGTATAAGTTTGTAGAACCTTCTGTTAAAGCATCAGTATTGTGGTTGCTGATGTCGCTAACTGTACCAGAAACATCACCAGTTAAATCACCAGTTACATCACCTGTTACGTTACCAGTTACGTTACCAGTTACATTACCTGTTAAGTTACCACTGAAACCTGTGTTTGCAGTAATTGTTGTACCTGTAATAGCTGCCGCTGTTGCGCCACCAATTACTGTACCATCGATGTTGCCACCGTTGATATCAACTGTAGAGAATGTACTTGTACCTGTGCTTGTTACGTCACCAGTTACATTACCTGTTACGTTACCAGTTAAATCACCAGTTACGTTACCTGTTACATTACCTGTCAAGTCACCAATTAAACCACCAGTGCTTTCAAAGCTACCTGTCATTGACAAGTCGCCAGTGATGTTAACATTTCTGTTAAAGTTCCAGCTGTTGTCACCACTTGCATAAGTGATTTCAGCGCCTGCGCCATCAACTGTAATACCAGCACCATCTGCGGCGGCAGCGTTTGCGGCGCCACTAGCAATAGTGATGTTCTTGTCTGTAACTGTCAAATCAGTACTGTTGATTGTTGTCAATGTACCGTTAACTGTCAAGTCACCGCTTACTGTTAAGTCGTTGAATGTAACATTGTCAGTTGTACCAACAGCTTGACCGATACTGAATTCACCAGTTGTGCTGTTGTAGCTTACACCTGTACCACTGCTAACATCGCCACGAACGCGAGCTGTAGTGTAGTATAGGTTTGTACCTTCTGCTAGATCATCAGTGTCTTTGGCAGCAAATGCGCTGTCAAAACGACTCTGTGTATAGTATAGGTTATCGCCTTCTGTTAAGTCATCAGTTGTCTTAGTAGCTAAAGAAGCATCAAAACGTGTTTCTGTATAGTACTTGTTTGTACCGCCAACTGCTTCAGCAATATCATCAGCAGTCAATGTAGCACTGCCACCTAATGCGATTGTAGCACCGTTAACAGTAACATCGCTGTTTGTCAATGAACTGTTTGGAATGCTTGCAAGAGAAATAACACCAGTACTGTTGTCATATGATACACCAGTTGCTGTTGTAGCACTGATTTCACCGCGAATATTTGCGGCTGTAACTTTAGCGTATGTGAATACACCAGTTGAATCACTGTATGTTAAACCACCGTGGCCTGTACCACTTGTAGTTGCACTGAAGTGAACACGAGTTTCGCTTGCACTTGGACCTGTGTATGTGAATACACCAGTCTGGCTATCATACTGCAAGTCGCCGTCACCACTGTCACGTACTGCACTTACTGCGCCACGATAATCAGCATCATCAGAACCAACGAATGTGAATACACCAGTTGTGTTGTCATAGCTGAAGCTACCATCACCACTAGTTTGTGTTGCGCTTACTGCGTTACGAGCACGAGTGTCTGTGAAATACAAGTAGCTTGGATTTTCACTAACGTCTGCTGTGCTTGGAGCACTAACTGTGATTACACCAGTAGAACTGTTGTAGCTTAAATTGCTCCAACCGTCAACACTGATAGCACCACGAGCGCGAGCATCTGTGAAATACAAGTTTGTCAGGCCTTCTGTAACGTCGTCAGTATCTTGACTGCCCAAGCTGAATGTGAATACACCAGTTGCACTGTCATAGTCTAAAACGTCTGTGTTATCAGATGTTAAGCTGATTGCGCCAGCGGCTCTAGAGTTTGTAAAGTATAGGTTTGTTGAACCTTCATTAACACCATCAGTTGTTGGTGTTGAATAGCTGAAGTTACCTGTTGCATCATTGTAGCTGATATCGCCACTGGCACTTACGGCTGCACGAACGCGAGCGTTTGTGTAGTATAAGTTGCTAGTACCTTCATCAATACTATCTGTACTTGGAGTTACAAATGTAAATGTACCTGTACCACCATTGTAGCTCAAAATGTTAGTATCATCAGTTGTTAAACTAACGGCGCCACGTCCACGAGCCTGTGTGAAGTATAGGTTTGCACTACCTTCGCTGATATCGTCTGTATCTAATACAACGTCTTGAGTTTGACTGTTAACTGACCAGACAGCAGCCTGTGTGCTGATTGTACCTGTTGAACTATCATAGTCAATGTTTGAACCGTTGTTTACACTAGCGCGAGCGCGAGCTGTTGTAAAGTATAGGTTTGTTTGACCTTCAACAATCTTATCAGTGTCAGGTGTTGTGAATGTAAATTCACCAGTTTGTGCACTGTAAGAAATAATTTGTCCGTCATCACTGTTCAAACTAATACTGTTACGAGCACGGCTTTGTGTAAAGTACTGGTTTGTTTGACCTTCTAATACACCATCACTAGTTGGGTGGTTGTATGAGAATTGACCACTTGATTGGTCATAAGACAATACTGTTGTGTTATCGCTTGTTAAACTAACTGCGCTACGAACGCGAGCGTCAGTGTAATACAAACTCTGACCTTCTGGTACATCATCTGTACTGTAGATCATCTGTGCATCGACTAAGTCGTCAACATATTTCTTTGTTGCGGCACTTAGGTCTTGCGTAGGTGTACCTGACAATGTCAGTTCACCTGTCATTGGTGTGCTACCGTCTAATGCGACTTTTGTAGCAATACTATTTGCAACTGTGGTTGCAAAATTTTCATCATCACCGATAGCGGCTGCTAATTCATTTAACGTATCTAATAGGCCAGGTGCAGAATCAACTAGATCTGCAAGTGCTGTTCTAACATACGCCGTACTAGCAAGTTGGTTGTTATTAACCGTTTGTGCTGCCGTTTCAGATGTTGGTTGACCACGTAGGTCAACACTGTCCATAATGGAACTTGACCTTGCTTTAATTAATGGCATTTTTAATCCTTAATATTGAATTTCTATTGAAATTCGTTTAGGCTTGATTTTCGTCTGTGCCCAGAGACTGTGCTAATTCACTCAACGTATTCAATAACTCAGGAGCAGAATCAATTAAGTTACTAACTTCCTGTGTTACGAATTGAGTGGTAGCAATTCCGGAATTTTGACTAGATGATGTTGGTTGTCCACGTAAATTTACGCTTTCGGTTATAGAACTAGACTTCAACTTAATTAAAGGCATCTTATCATCTCCTTGGCATGTTTAAGTTTGGTGCCACCAACTGGAGGAAAAAGCTTCATATGACCAGTAGCCAATAGTTCTTTGTTATTTCAACAAGACCATCACTGGCTACTACTGTGATTTCGTATCGACTAGGACTGCTATTATTGGGGGCAGTTCCTACGATACTGTTTCCGCTTACTGATAACCAAGTAATTGCGGACTCGCCTGCATTAGCAGGCTGTATAGATGTATATACTGAATTATTTACACCTATTGGGAAATTAATGCTGTCTCCAGCCCTAAAACGCCCAATATATGATGTACTGTCGGTGAACTTAGGTTTACTAGCACCGTAGTTGATTAAATTTTTATAAACATATTCATTGCCACTGACATCTATCAGTGTCAAGTCTTGTGCTGTGTTCCATAAGGAACCTATTACTTGACTTGTCTCAATCATAAGTTGAAGAATATTTTCACTAGGGTAATCTATCCTAGTTATTGCTTGACCGCCAATTTTGGCGCCTGTGCCATATGTTATGTCTAAACATACAACGGAAATTGCTGTGTACTGACCTAATACGCTGTAAGATATATCAGTTACTTTTGGTCTAGGTCTATCACTGGTTGTATTACTACGTAGAATACGAACTTGAATTCTATCACTTTGTGCCGGAGCTTCATCAAATGCCAGTGTAGTACCGTCTATGATGCTATAGCTATAATAAGGCTCTTGTGTAATACCATTAATGGATACAACTAATAAGTTAGGGCTACTTACGCTGGTCTGTATATCAAACTCCAGTGTAGTACCATCTCCCATAAAGTTTCTTGTTATAGGAGTTAATGTGTTCGTCTGACTTCTAAACTGACCTATAGTAGTATCATAGACTAATACTTCACCGGTAACAGGACTAGTAACTGTTACATCTGTAAGATCATTTAAAGTTAAATTGTTAATGGTAGCGGACAGATCTGAATCTGTTTGACTAATTAAGTTATCAACGTAGTCTTTGTTTGTTAATAATTTCCAATTACTACCATCAAAAAATTCTGGGTTAAACAGTTCACTGGAATATCTTATCTGACCTTCTTCGCCACTGGGTCTGTCTACGGAGTCGCCTGTGGGTAATTTTAACGCACCCTGTGCATTAATTTCCAAGACACCACTTTCTGGTGTTAGTGCTTCTGTTGAATGATTTACTTTAATTGCCATCGTATTCTCTTATATTGAAACAACGTCTATGACCGCAGTCCAATTTATGGTGTCTGTGTCGGCGCCAGTGCAGGTTAGAGTCATTTCACCTGACGAATTAAAAGTTATTGTTGGTTCTGTGAAGTTATTAGTGTCAACATAGGTATTTGTAACATAGCCTGTTACAGTGGTTGTACCCTGAAGATAACAACCTTTAATTTCATAGGCTGCGGTATTACTACCTTTGCCAATAACGTATGCTGTGAAAAATACAGTAGATCCTACTGTATATTTTAATCCGTCTCTGTCTAATAATTCCGTGCTAGCCGCGTTTGTTGTTGTGCCGGACAATGTTACACGTTGATTTTTTAAACCTATTTTAAAACTATCTGCTGTTGTACCATGCAACTTTGTGTATATGTCTGTCATTGTTCTTTATTCCAGCTGGCGAGAATCATTTCCTCTATCTTATTTATTAGATTTTCACCAGGTTGGTTTGTTGTCCATTTTTGTTCTGGACACTCTGCCAGTGCAAATGAAGCCTTTGCTGGTATATAGCATCCACAACTCTTACACATAGCAGTGGGTTTAAAATATAAATCGCAGGTCTTACATATTTCTATTCTACTTAATTTTATTTGTTCGCTAACTGTTTTAAACATACGAATATTTATAGATGACAAAAGGGACCTTGCGGTCCCTTTTTGCTTTTGTATCCTGTTAGGGATTAAGCGTACTTGATAGTACCGATGTTGATCTTACCTAAGTAGTCAGCAGCGTTACCTAAAGAAGATGCTGTGTTTGTCAACTCAACATAACCATGACGTGTCATGAAAGATACGACTGGTTCCATTGTGTTAGGATCTAAAACAACACCACTGCTCATCAATGGAATGTATGGGCAATAGAAAGCAGCCGCATCCATTTCATTAGGGCCTTTGTAACCGATTAGTACTGGAGCAGAAGCGTCAGCATAACTGTTTACATAAACCTTAACAGAACTGTTTAGTGTACCAACGAACTTAGTGTTTGTTGGAGCTTCGAATGTACCTTCTGTAGTACGTGCGAAAGCAGATGTAGTAGCACTTTGTAGAACTGTCAATGCTGTTGGAGAAACAACAACATAGTTACCAGCGCCACGACGTGTGCGTTGAGCGATCTTGTTAGCAACATCATTGATCATGATGGCCAAGGCAGCGTGTTGGTCACCAACGAATGTTGGGCTACCAGTGAATGCTGTACCACCGCTAGAAGCTTGGTCAAATGTGTGTACTGCAGAACCGCTTAGAG
>JACCEB011130498.1_pt1 | contig 15655 bp, 9 predicted proteins | sample 7454761 | NCBI WGS metagenome assembly JACCEB01 (sample SAMN15323454, study PRJNA562643) | freshwater metagenome | isolation source: river surface water | place: USA:Blue River Watershed | collected 2017-08-18 | reverse complement strand
GCAGGGCCTCGTAGCGCTGCACGAGCTGCTGGTTGCGCGGCTCCTCGAAGAGGCGGCGCAGGCCCTCGGAGCGCGGCTGGCCCAGCTTGACGCGGTAGAGCAGCATGCCGATCTGCTGCTCGAGGTCGGCCGCGTTCTTCGGCGGCGTGCCTCCCTCGGGGCGGAGCTGCGGGAGCAGCGCCTCGGCTTCACGCAGGAAGCGGTTGCACAGCTCCTGCTGGGCTTGCACCAATCGCTGGATGGAGGGCTTGAACTCCACGAACTTCTGGTCCATCGACACGACCGCGGGGCCCGAGATGATGAGCGGGGTACGGGCCTCGTCGATGAGGATGGAGTCCACTTCGTCCACGATGGCGAAGTAATGGCCGCGCTGGACCTGCTCCTCCTTGCGGGTGGCCATGCCATTGTCGCGCAAGTAGTCGAAACCGAATTCGGCATTGGTGCCGTAGGTGATGTCGCACTGGTACATCTCGCGGCGCACCGACGGGGGCTGGTCGTGCAAAATGCACCCGACGGTCAGGCCCAAGAACTTGTACACATGGCCCATCCACTCGGAGTCGCGCGAGGCCAGGTAGTCGTTGACGGTCACCACGTGCACTCCGCGCCCGGACAAGGCGTTGAGGTACACGGGCAGGGTGCCCACCAGAGTCTTGCCTTCGCCGGTGGCCATTTCGGCGATGCGGCCGAGGTGGAGGCCCATGCCGCCGATGAGCTGGACGTCGAAGGGGACCATTTCCCAGCGGAGCGGATGGCCGCGCACCTCGACTTCGGTGCCGCAGAGACGGCGGCAGGCGTTCTTCACCACCGCGAAGGCCTCGGGCATGAGGGCTTCGAGCTCGCGCTTGAGCTCGTCGGTGTCCTGGATGGTCGACAGGCGGGCTTTCCAGGCGGCGGTCTTTTCGCGGAGCACCGACTCCGGCTGCGACTGCAACTCCTGCTCGATCTGGTTGATCCGGGCAACGAGCGGACGGAGGCGCTTGACCTCACGGTCGTTGCGGGACCCGAATATCTTACGGAAAATCAGACCGATCATGGGTGTCTCAAGTTAAAGAACGGGCAAGCTAAGTAACCCCACCCCCAGCGTCAAAGGCTTTGACCGGGGGCTTTGACCGGGGTTGTGGCGCGGGTTCGCGGGCGCCCTTCGTCCCGCCCGTGGGGCTGACTTTGCTCTGGCGCGGAATTCCCCCGCCCGGGCAGCCTAGCCCGACCTGCATGAAGCGAATCGTTCAACCCCTGATCTCCGGCACCGCTCTGGCCCTGGCGACCGGTTGGATGGCCCTCGGTTGCAAGCCGTCCGAAGCGCCCGGCGCGGCCGCGGCCAAGGGGGGCGGGGGCGGCATGTCGTTCCAGGTGGTGGCCATCGAGGCACGCCGGCAGCCCGTGGCCGAGGTGGTCTCGCTGGTGGGCACCGTGACGGCCAACGAGTCGGTGGAAATCAAGTCCGAGACCGATGGCGTGGTGCAAACGATCGGGTTTTCGGAGGGCCAATCGGTCGAGGCGGGGGCTCTTCTTGTGGCTTTGGATCAGACGAAGTTCCAGACGTCGCTTCAAGAATCCGAGGCTTCTCTGGAATTGAGTCGCGCCAATTTCGACCGCGCCCAGCAGATGTTCCGCGACAAGCTCATCGCCCAGCAGGAGTTCGATCAGGCGGCCGCGACCTTCCGGGTCAACCAGAGTGCGGTCGAGCTGCGCCGCCGGCTGCTCAAAGACGCCCGCATCGTGGCTCCGTTCGCCGGCACCACCGGCGCCCGGCAGATCAGTCCCGGTCAGGTGATCTCGCGCAACACGCCCCTGACCACGCTGGTGGATCTGTCGGTCATGAAGGTGGAGTTGAACCTGCCGGAGCGGTTCCTCGGTCAGGTGCGCACGGGTCAGAAGGTGGAGTTCCGGGTCGACGCCTATCCCCAGGATCGGTTCTCCGGTGAGGTGTATTTCATTTCACCGCAGTTGGATCCGGGTACCCGGACCGCCCTGGTGAAGGCCCGGGTGGCCAATCCCGAGGCGCGCCTGCGCGGCGGCATGCTGGCCCAATTGGATTTGTCGGTGCGGTTGCGCGAGTCCGCGCTGGTCATCCCGGAGCCCTCGATCATCGCCAGCGGCGATACCAACCTGATCTTCGTGGTCAGCCCGCAGAATCAGGCCGTGATGCGGCCGGTCCGCCTGGGGTTGCGCCTGGCCGGCAAGGCCGAGGTGCTCAGTGGCCTCGAGCCGGGTGAGAAGGTGGTGGTCGAAGGGGTGAAGAAGATCTTCCCCGGGGCACCCCTGAAGCTCTCGGGCCCGGAGTCGGCCGCGCCCTACTTGCAATAGACCGGCCGGTCCCCGGGCGGGGCGCGGCGGTGTCGATGACGCGACGCCGGTGGTCATCCGATCTGGATCGGGTGAGCATCGGGTCAGAATCCGGTTGACCGGCTTCCCGTCTTCAAGGATTCGTCAGGGAATTCCCCTGTTACACCGTGCATGAGCGAGGCTGTATCCATGACCTTGCGTCACCGTTGGGCACTTTTGCGGGCGTGTGATCCCGCTGAAGTGGCCCCGTGGGCGCTGTTGGAGTGTGTGTCCCCCTGGAAGCGCCCGCTCTATCGGGTGGCCCGCTGGCTTCAGCCCAGGGCGTTCGCACAAGATGTCGGTGTGGTGGAAGATGCCTTGAACGCCTCCCGGCCGGATCAGGTGAAACTGGCCATCGCCGACTTGCACGATCCGGCCCGCCGTCGCCGGGTCTTCTGGAGGGATTCGCTGGGGCTGCGGGTTTCGGGTCGCCGGTTGTTGGCCATGGCCCAGGCGGGTTTCCAAGCGACCCCGCCCCGGTGATCCCGCCGGCTGGTCCGCGTCGGTTCGGGAGCGTTCCGTAGGGCTGGGCGGCGAGGGTCAAAGAAAAAGGCGCCCGTGTTGCCACGGGCGCCTTTGAAGCGGGAAGGAGGAGCTTACTCCTGAGCCGGAGCGTTGCCGCCCTCGGACGACTCGGTCGCCGGAGCGTCACCGGAAGCGGCCTTCTCGCGCTCTTCCATGGCCGACTTGCGGCTGAGGCGGACGCGGCCCTTTTCATCCTGGCCGAGGAGCTTCACCCAGATCTCGTCGCCGAGCTGGACGATGTCTTCGACCTGCTTGACGCGGAAGTTGGCCAGCTCGCTGACGTGCACCAGACCCTCGCGGCCGGGGAGGAACTCCACGAACGCTCCGAAGTCTTTGATGGTCACGACCTTGGCGCGATAGATCTTTCCGATCTCGAGGGGCTCGCCCGAGGCTTCGCCCTCGCCACCGGCCGGGGCTTCGCTGCGACGGCCACCGCGATCTCCGCGGTCACCGCGACCGCCGCGATCTCCACCACGCTCGCCACGGCCGCCACGGTCACCGCCACGAGGACCACGGTCTCCACCGCGATCACCACCACGCTCGGGGCGCTCGGCGCGCTCCGGACGGGCCTCGCCTTCGGCGGCGGCCGGGGCTCCCTCTTCGGGGGCACCGGTGGAGGGCGGGATCTCTCCACGCTCTTCCATCGCGGCCTTGCGGCTGAGCTTCACACGGCCCTTCTCATCGACGCCGATGCACTTCACCCAGATGTCGTCACCCATCTTGATGACGTCTTCGACACGGGCGACGCGCTTGTTGGACAGCTCGCTGACGTGCACCAGGCCATCCTGACCCGGGAACACTTCGACGAAGGCGCCGAATTCCTTGATGGTCACGACGCGGCCCTTGTAGACCTTGCCGATCTCGATCTCGGCGCTCAGCGCTTCGATCTCGCGGCGGGCGATCTCCATGCCTTCCGGGGAGACGGAGAACACCTTCACGGTGCCGTCGTCCTCGATGTTGATTTCGCAGCCGGACTCTTCGACCAGGCGCTTGATGTTCTTGCCGCCCGGTCCGATCAGCGCGCCGATCTTCTCGGGGTTGATCTTCAGGGTGACGATGCGCGGCGCGTACTTCGAGATGTCGGAGCGCGGGGCCGGCAGCGTGGTGAGCATGTGGGCCAGGATCTGGCCACGGGCCACGCGGGCCTTCTCGATGGTCTGCTCCATGATCGGCATGGGCAGGCCCTTGAGCTTCAGGTCCAGCTGGAAGCCGGTGATGCCCTTGTCGGTGCCCGCGATCTTGCAGTCCATGTCGCAGAACGCGTCTTCCCAGCCGATGATGTCGGTGAGCAGCTTGTAGCGGGAGATCTGATGATCGGCGCCGTATTCGGTGCAGATACCGATGGAGATGCCGGCCACCGGGCGGGTGATGGGCACGCCGGCATCCATGAGGGCCAGGGTCGCACCGCAGACCGACGCCATGGAGGTGGAACCGTTGGATTCCATGATCTCCGCCGTGATACGGACGGCGTAGGGATACTCGTTGAGGGGGATCACCGGGCGCACGCTGCGCTCGGCGAGGGCTCCGTGACCGATCTCGCGGCGGCCGGGGCCGGTGATGCGGCCCGTCTCACCGACGGAGAAGTTCGGGAAGTTGTAGTGCAGCAGGAACTGCTTCTTGGTCTCGCCGCCGGTGTAGGAGTCGAACTCCTGGATGTCGTCGCTGGTGCCGAGGGTGGCCAAGCAGACGGCCTGGGTCTCGCCGCGGGCGAACACGGCCGAACCGTGGGCGCGGGGCAGGAAGCCCACCTCGCTGGACAGGGCGCGGATGGCGTCGAAGTCGCGGCCGTCGAGGCGCTTGGAGTGGTCGAGCACGAGGCTGCGGACCGCTTCCTTCTGGATGTAGTACTGCGCGTCCTTGATGACGAACTCGGTGACCTTCTCGGCGCCGAACTGGGCGACGAGCTTCTGGCCGACGTCGGCGAAGATCGCGTTGACGGCGGCTTCGCGGGCCAGCTTCTGCGGGGTGAGCAGGGCGGGGATGATGCGATCACCGGCCAGGGCCTTGGCGGCGGTGAGGATCTCCTCGGGGACGATGGTCACCGTGATGGCGCGCTTGGGCTTGCCGGCCTTGGCGGCCAGTTCTTCCTGGGCGGCGATCAGGGGTTGGCAGGCGGCCTGGGCGAACTTGAGGGCTGCGATGAAGTCGGCCTCGGAGATCTCGTTGGCCGCGCCTTCGTACATGACGACATCGGTCTTGTTGCCGACGTAGATCAGGTCGAGGTCGGACTGGGCCTGCTGCTCGTGGGTGGGGTTCACCACGAACTCACCGGCGACCCGGGCGATGCGGACGGCGCCGAGCGGGCCGGCCCAGGGGATGTCGGACACGGTCAACGCGGCCGAGGCACCGAGGATGGAGAGGATGTCGGCATCGTTCTGGCCGTCGGCCGAGAGCAACAGCGATTGGACCTGGACCTCGTTGTACCAGCCCTTGGGGAAGAGCGGACGGATGGGGCGATCGGTGAGGCGGCAGGTGAGGATCTCCTTCTCGGAGGGCCGGCCTTCACGCTTGAAGTAACCCCCGGGGAAACGGCCGGCGGCAGCCGCCTTTTCGCGGTAGTCGACCGTGAGGGGGAAGAAATCCTGACCCGGCTTGGCCTTGGAGGCCGCGACGGCCGCGGTGAGGATGATGGTTTCGCCGAGTTGAACGGTCACGGCGCCGTCGGCCTGCTTGGCAAAGCGGCCGGTTTCGATGGTGATGTGCTGGCCACCAACGGGGATTTGAACGGTATGGGACATACTAGCGGTTGCCCGACCGCCCTGAGGAACTTCACTCGGCCTCCCCGGAGCCCCTCGTGGTGGCGAAGGGTCGTTTTGGGAGAGCGAGTGAAATTTCCCGGGCGGACCGGGCGTTTCTGTTTAACTTCTTTGACGCGTCTTTGGGGTTTTGAGTGCGGATGGCGGCACGCGCGCGTCGAATGGGCGTGGCACCCGCGATTGCCTTCGATGATCGTCATCGATGGGCAACTCGGACAACCCTGTGGTCACGGCATCATCCGTGGCCTGCAGGGTGTCCTAAAGCGAAAGCCGGGCTGGAGGCCCGGCGTCGCAGAAAATCACTTCCGGAGCTTGAGCTTCTTGGTCAGCGCCTGATAACGGGCCGAATCCGTGCGGTTCAGATAATCCAACAGGCTGCGACGCTTGCCCACCATGAGCAACATGCCGCGACGGCTGCTGTGGTCCTTCTTGTTCTTCTGAAGATGCTCCGTCAGGGAGTTGATCTTCTCGGTGAGAAGGGCGATCTGGACATCGGCAGAGCCGGTGTCTTTGGCGTGGATGCGGTGTTCGGCGATGGTTTTGTTTTTTTCAGACATGATTCGGTGTCGGGAAGCCTTATACCTCCCTGTAAGCGTTTCCGTTTATCTTGAAAGACCAACTTATGCGGTGGTGGTCACCGGGGCAAGTCCGGAGTTTTGTTGCCCGGGCCCGGGCTTGTTGCCCCCGTTGACTCGACAAGGATGACATGGGCCAACATCAGCCAAGGTGCGGGGACAGGCTCGGAAGGTCGGGGCGAGGCTTGCGGAAAGGGGCGGGGCTGGGAAGGGTGGGGGGTCGAAGGGGCTCGGTGGTGAGCCGTCTGTCGGGTTATGATCGCCTACGAAGATGCATTGGAGCGGATTTTGAAGCCGCTGGTTCCGGTTCCACCGGTTTCGATGTCGTTAACGGAGTCGTTGGGATGCTGTTTGGCCGAAGCGGTCACCTCTCGGGTGGAGTTGCCCGGTTTCGATACGGCTTCCATGGACGGGTATGCGGTTCGGGCCTCCGAGGTGCCGGGAGCCGGGGTTTGCCTGCCCTGCGGCTTCGAGGTGGCGGCGGGTTGTGTCGCCAGTCGCCCTCTGGAGGCCGGGGAGTGTGCGCGCATTCTGACCGGGGCTCCGATGCCCGCCGGGGCCGATGCGGTGGTGATGCAAGAAGACACCGAGCCGGGGTCGGAGGGGGGGATTCGCTTCACGGACGGGGTGAAGCCTTGGGAGAATGTCCGTTTTCTAGGTGAGGACTTCCGGGTGGGGGCCCGGGTCTTGGAGGCCGGGCAGCGGTTGGGGCCACCCCAGTTGGCTCTGGCTGCGGCGGCCGGTCATGCCGAGGTTCGGGTGCACCGGAGGGTTCGGGTGGTGGTGGTGGGCTCGGGCGATGAATTGCGGCCACCGGGAGCGGTGCTCGGTCCGGGCCAGATCCATGACAGCAACTCGGTGCTGCTGGCCTCCTTGTTCCGGTCGGCGGGGGCCGAGGTGGTGGTGTTGCCGGTGCTTCCCGATCGGTTGGAGGCGACGATGGCCGGTCTGGATTCGGCGGTGTCGCAAGGAGATCTGGTGATCACCGCCGGCGGGGCTTCGGTGGGTGACCGCGACTTTCTGCGGCCGGCCTTCGAGGCGTTGGGCGGGCAGTTGGAGTTCTTCCGGGTGGCCATCAAGCCGGGGAAGCCCGTCTTCTTTGGGTCCTTGCGGGGAGCGCACCTCATCGGCTTGCCCGGAAATCCGGTCTCGGCCTTTGTCACGGCGGTGTTGATGGCCCTGCCGGCCCTGCGTCGGATGCAGGGGGCGGGCGATGCCGGAGTGACGGTCTCGGCCGGCACCTTGTCGGCTCCCTTGTCCAATCCCGGATCTCGACGGCACTTCATGCGGGTGATCGTCGACGAGGCCGGGCGGGTGTGTTCGGCCGGAGTCCAGGCCTCGCATATCCTCCTGTCGCTCTCGCGGGCCAATGGCTTGGTGGATGTGCCGCCGGGCACGCAATGGCCGGCCGGCACCCCGGTTCGAGTGCTGCGCTGGCCGGAAAGCTGATGCGGAGTCGGGGTTGCGCTTTATCGGCTGGGGTGGACAATGGCCGCCTGGCATGAAGACCGTTTCTTTGGTAGTGGCAGCGTCGATGACGTTGGGCAGCGCTTGGGCTCAGGATCGATTCGTCGCGGCGCCCTATGCGGGGACGCTCGAGGTGAACACCGGTTATTCGGCCGGAGCCGATATCCGCTTGGGAACCCGGGAGTTGGGCAATCTCAACGCCACCCGGACCCGGTTGGAGTACAAGGGGATCTTCAATCCGGCCGCCGAGTTCAACTGGGGGGTCGGTGCCGCTTACACGCGGTGGGATTTCGGTCGCGATCCGGGCAATCCGCTGCCGGCCAATTTGCAGTCGGTGGCTCTGCCGATCACCGCCTCGTGGCGCTTCCGCGAGGGGTGGCAGGCCTTCGGTGAGGTGTCACCGGGACTCTATTCCGATTTCGAACGGATCAGCGGCGATGATTTCAATGCTCCCTTCATCGGGGGCGTGGGCTACACGGTGAATCCCGACCTCCAGGTCTTCGTGTCGGCCAGTGTCGACCCGAGGCGGGACATCCCGGTGGTGGGTGGCCCCGGGGTGCGTTGGCGCTTCGCCGAACAGTGGACGCTCTCGTTGCTGCTGCCGCGGCCGCAGATCCAATACCGTCCGTCGGACAACTGGACCTTCCACATCGGGGCCGAGATGATGGGCGGGGCCTACCATCTGAATCCGGCTTACGGTCGCGATCACGGATTGCCTGCGATGGACGATCAACAAATCACCTATCGTGAGATTCGCACCGGTGTCGGGGCCCGTTGGGGTGGCCCCAAGGGGTTTTACGCCTCGCTCGAAAGCGGTTGGATGATCGACCGCCGCTTCGTGCTCGATGACGTGCGCCTCCAGTTCAACGGCGATGGAGCCGTCTACGGTCAGTTGGCCATCGGATACCGCTACTGACGGGTTCTGCTGGGCCCCGTCGGGCTTGAGGTAGGGCCTGGAAGTAGACTTCGGAGGTGGGGTCGGATCTCCGAGCCGGCCGCGCCGGCGACATGGTGCGTCTCCGGCAAGCCCACCCGCCTGCTGCGATCAAAGGGCGTTGAGGATCCGGTTCAGATTCACGTTCTTGGAGATGATCTCCTGGATGAGCTGGATCTTCTGACTGTCGTCGGGCCGGGTTTTCACGATGAGGTCGTGGACGACCGACGCCGCGTGGTAGCTGTCCTTCCGGGTGATGATCACCGGGCAGGGGAGCTCCTTGAGCTGCTTGAGCATCGAGGTCGAAGGCTTGATGTCGTCGGACAACACGAGGCCCGCGATGGCCTGGCGCGAGGCCTTCATTTGTTCGGTCGCGGCGTTGAGGATGTCTTCCCGGTCGGCGGGCACGATCATCACGACACCGGGTTTGAGCAGGCTCTTGGCCCGCTCGGCTCCCATGGCCCCGATGACCACCTGTTTGACGATCTGGGTCAGCGGCGATTTGCCGACCAGGATCTCCGCCTCCAGTTCATCGGCGATGGCCCCCAGCGTGGGGCGTGAGAGGATCGGCTGGTAAGGCACCACGCCGAGGAGCTCGAGGCCCTTGCGCTTGAGGCCGCGCTGCGCGAACTCGGTGATGTAGTCGAGCTTCTCGGGCAGCACCTTGTTGATGATGACTCCGATGACCTGGACGCCCTCCTGCTTGAAGAGGGCGTGGTTCATGACCGTTTCGTCGATGGGTTGGCCGATGCCGCCGCGGGTCACGATGACCACTTTGGCGTTGAGCAGCTTGGCGACGTTGGCGTTGGAGAGGTCGAAGACGCTGCCGACACCGGCGTGCCCTGTACCTTCGCAGAGCACGAAGTCCTTTTCCCAGGCCACGCGGTCGAAGGCCTTGTGGATGCGTTTGACCAGGGCTTCGAGGTTGGCCGATTGCAGGTACTTGCGGGTGAAGTCGGGCTCCACGGCGATGGGCGACATGTCCACCAGCGGACAATTGAGCCGGAAGACGCGGTCCATGATCACGGCGTCTTCGTCGATCTTCTGCTCGTCGATCTCCACGAAGCGCTGGCCCACCGGTTTGATGTAGCCCACTCGCCCATAGCGGCGCTGCAAGGCAGCCAGGAGTCCGAGCGAGGTGGTGGTCTTGCCGTCGTTCTGACGGGTGGCCGCGATGAAGACCCGGGGAGTCAGCAGGTTTTGAAGCATGGACCGGAGGGGTTCTGGCTGTGCGGAGGTCGGGATGGGGTTCAGAGGTCGCCCGGCAAGTTCTCGCCGGCTCCCGGGTAGAGCTGCTGGTAGTCGATGCTCTGCAGGCCCACGATGGCGGCCACACCCAGAATGTCGTGCGAACTGCTGCCGCGCGACAGGTCGGCGGCCGGCCGGTCCAGCCCCAGCAGGATCTGACCGTAGGCGTTGGCCCGGGCCACATGCTGGATGAGCTTGCTGGCGATGTTGCCCGAATTGAGGTCGGGGAAGATCAGCACGTTGGCCTTACCGGCCACCTTGCTGTCGGGCAGCTTGCGCAAGGCGATCTCCGGGATGAGCGCGGCATCGACTTGCAGTTCGCCGTCGAAGTCGGCCTCGAAGCCGGTGTCCTGGGCCTTCTGCTGGGCCAACGCGGTGGCGGCCTTCACCTTCATCAGGCTGGGTTGGGTGGCGCTGCCCTTGGTGGAATAGCTCAAGAGGGCCACCCGGGGGCGGACCCCGGAGATTTGCCGCGCCAGACGCGCCGTGGAGATGGCGATGTCGGCCAATTGGTCGACGGTGGGGTCGGGGATGACGCCGCAATCGCCCATGAACAGCACACCCCGGTCGCCGAAGCGGGTGTCCTCGACCTCCATCACCATGCAGGAGGAGGCGGTGGTGGTTTTCGGGGCCACCTTGATGATCTGGAACAGCGGTCGGAGGACGCCTCCGGAAATCTCATTGGCACCGGACACCAGACCGTCGGCCTGCTTCATGGCCACCATCATCGCGCCGAAGAAGTTCGGTTTGATCATCGCCTCGCGGGCCTCCTGTTCCTCGATGCCCTTGCCCCGGCGCAGCAGCAGGAAACGCCGGACGAAGCTCTCCAGATCCGGGCTTTCGGACGGGTTGATCAGGCGGATGCCCTCGAGCGAGACGTTCAGTGCGGCGGCGGCCTCTTTGATGGCCAGTCGATCGCCCAACAGGATGGGAGCCCCGAGACGCAGGGAGAAGAACTGGCGGGCGGCCTGGATCACCCGGGGTTCGGTGCCTTCGGGAAAGACGATCCGCTTGGGGTGACGTTGGAGCTTCTCGATGACGCCGCCAATGAAACGCATGGCCGCACCATGGCCGAGCCGTCCCGGTCCGACAAGGATGGCGTCGGGACCGGAGAGGAGGGGCCCCATCCGTTGGGGATCCTGGTCGAGCGACACGAAAAACCCCGCGGCTTCGGGTCGTTCGACCGAGGCCGCGGGGTGGTTGATCGCCGATGGTCCGGGCCTCAGGCCTTGGCCACGAGCTGGCGCAGGACGTAGGGCAGGATGCCGCCGTGCTGGTAGTACTCGATCTCGATCGGGGTATCGATGCGGCAAGCCACCGCGATGTTCTCCACCGTGCCGCACTTGCGGGTGATGCGGAGCGTGAGGTCCTGCTGCGGTTTCACGGCCGGGCTCAGGCCGATCACGTCGAAGGTCTCGGTGCCGTCCAGCTTCAGGCTCTGGGCGCTGGCGCCGTCCTTGAATTGCAGCGGCAGCACGCCCATGCCCACCAGGTTGGAACGGTGGATGCGCTCGAAGCTCTGGGCCACGACCACCTTCACGCCGAGCAGATTGGTGCCCTTGGCGGCCCAATCGCGGCTGGAACCGGTGCCGTATTCCTGGCCGGCGATCACGATGAGCGGAGTGCCGGAGGTCTGGTAGGCCACGGCCGCGTCGTAGATCGAGGTCTTCTGGCCATCCGGGCCGAAGGTGTTGCCACCCTCTTCGCCGCCGAGCATCAGGTTCTTGATGCGGACGTTGGCGAAGGTGCCGCGGGTCATGATGCGGTCGTTGCCGCGGCGGCTGCCGTAGCTGTTGAAGTCGGCGAACTCCACGCCGTTGTCGACCAGGAACCGTCCCGCTGGAGAACTCTTCTTGATGGCACCGGCCGGGGAGATGTGGTCGGTGGTCACCGAGTCCCCGAAGATGCCCAGCGCGCGGGCCCCGCGGATCTCGGCGATGGTGCCGGCCTGCATGCCGAACTGCGTGAAGAACGGCGGCTCCTGGATGTAGGTGGAGTTGCGGTCCCACTCGTACACGTTGCCCACGCTCGAGGAGATTTCATTCCACTTCGGGTTCTGGGCCGCGAAGTCGGTGTAGAGCGCGCGGAAGACCTCGGGCTTGAGGGCCGCCTGCAAGGTGTCGCGCACCTCGGTCAGGCTGGGCCAGATATCCTTCAGGAACACCGGTCCGTTCGTACCCTGGCCGATGGGCTCGGTGGTCAGGTCCTTGTCGACCCGGCCCGCCAGCGCGAAGGCCACCACCAGCGGCGGCGACATCAGGAAGTTGGCCTTGATGTTCTGATGGACGCGGGCTTCGAAGTTGCGATTGCCCGACAGGACCGAGGCGGCCACCAGGTCGTTCTTCACCACGGCCTCCTCGATCTTGGCGTCGAGCGGGCCGGAGTTGCCGATGCAGGTGGTGCAGCCGTAGCCGACGGTCTGGAAGCCCAGCTGGTCGAGGTAGGTCTGCAGCCCGGTCTTATTGAGGTAATCGGTGACCACCCGGCTGCCCGGGGCCAGCGACGACTTCACCGACGGGTTGAGCTTGAGCCCCTTCTCGATGGCTTTCTTGGCCAGCAGGCCCGCGGCCAGCATGACCGTGGGGTTAGAGGTGTTGGTGCAGCTGGTGATGCCGGCGATGAGCACCGATCCGTGCCCAATCTTCGAGCCGCCGACCTCGGCGCTCACCGAGGCGAAGTCCTCGGCCTTCTTGCCGAAGCCGTTCTCGGTGACGGGCTTGCTGAACGAGCCCACGAAGCTCGACTTGAGGTTTTGCAGCTCGATGCGGTCTTGCGGGCGCTTCGGCCCGGCCACGCTGGGCACCACGGTGGAGAGGTCGAGCTCGACCACTTGCGAGTATTCGATCTGCCCCTTCTGCGGCATGCCCCACAGGCCCTGGGCCTGGTAGTAGTTCTTGTAGAGAGCGACCTGCTCCTCGGTGCGGCCGGTGGCGCGGAGGTAGTTCGTGCACTCCTCGTCGATGGGGAAGAAGCCCATGGTCGCACCGTATTCGGGGGCCATGTTGGCGATGGTGGCGCGGTCCACCAGCGGCAGGGCTGCGGCACCCGGGCCGAAGAACTCCACGAATTTGCCGACGACCTTGGCCTTGCGCAGCATCTGGGTGACCGTGAGGGCTACGTCGGTGGCGGTGACGCCCTCGCGAATGGCACCGGTCAGGTGCACGCCCACGACATCGGGGGTCAGGAAGTACACGGGCTGGCCCAGCATGCCGGCCTCGGCCTCGATACCGCCCACGCCCCAGCCCACGATGCCCAGGCCGTTGATCATGGTGGTGTGCGAATCGGTGCCCACCAGCGTGTCGGGATAGTACACGCCGCCGGCGCTCAACACGCCCTTGGCCAGGTACTCCAGGTTGACCTGGTGCACGATGCCGATGCCCGGGGGCACGACCTTGAAGGTGTCGAAGGCCTGCATGCCCCACTTGAGGAACTGGTAGCGCTCGCGGTTGCGCGTGAACTCCAGGTCGAGGTTCTTCTGCAGCGAGTCACCGGAGCCGGCGAAGTCGACCTGCACGGAGTGGTCGACCACCAGGTCCACCGGCACCAGGGGCTCGATGATCTTGGGATTCTTGCCCAGCTTGGCCACGGCCGAGCGCATGGCCGCCAGGTCGACCAACAGCGGCACACCGGTGAAGTCCTGCAGGACGATGCGTGCCACCACGAAGGGGATCTCGGCCGTCCGGGACTCGTTGGCCTTCCAGTTGGCCAGCTCACGGACGTTGGCTTCCTGGACCTTCAGTCCGTCGCAGTTGCGCAGCACGCTCTCCAACACCAGTCGCACCGAGACCGGGAGCTTGGAAATCGGTCCCACGCCGGCCTTTTCAAGGGCGGGAAGGCTGTAGAACTGGCCGGTTCGGCCATTGCCCAGGTCGAAGGACTGGAGGGTATTGAACAGGTTGTGAGGGGTGCTCATGGACGGGTTTGCTTGGGAGAAAGCGGCGTTTCGTGTGAGAATTGCGGTTTGGCGGCCGGAGCGTCAAGAAACCGAAGTCTCGCGCATCCGGGCCGGTTCAGGGGGTCTGGCCCGGGGTCTCGCCCCGACAGAGCTTGCGGTAGGTGGCCAGAGCCAGCAGCGGCCAGGCGTTCCGGTACATGTCGTACTTGAGGTAGAACACGCAGGGGAAGCCGGTTCCGGTGATCTCGTCTTCGGTCCACGAACCGTCTGGGTTGTGGTTGCGGATCAACCAGTCGATACCCCGGTGGATGGCCGGGTCGGAAGGGTCGCCCAGGGCGCAGAGGCCCATGACAGCCCAGGCCGTCTGCGAGGCGGTGGCCGGCCCGGCTCCCTTGAAGATCGGGTCATCGTAGGTGTTGCAACGTTCGCCCCAGCCTCCGTCGGGCAATTGCACGCTGCGCAGCCAGTCGGCCCCGCGTTTCAGCCAGGGTTCGCTCATGTCCCAGCCCATGGCTTTCATGCCCCGCAGTACCTGCCAGGTGCCGTAGATGTAGTTCACGCCCCAGCGGCCGTACCAGGAACCGTCGGCTTCCTGCTGTCCCTTCAGGTAGGTGATGGCGCGTTGCACCTGCGGGCAGTGGCGCTCCCACCCCTCGTAGCCCAGCAACTCGAGGATGCGCGCGGTGATGTCGGCGCACTCGGGATCGAGCATGGCGTTGTGGTCGGCGAAGGGCACCTTCTCGAGGATGGACTTGGTGCAGTCCTTGTCGAAGGCCGCCCAGCCGCCGTCGCGGCACTGGAAGGTCATCATCCAACGCAGCGCCCGGGCGCGACACTCGTCGCGCCGTTTCGGATCGTCGGTCGGGATGAGCCTCAGGGCGAGGATGACCATGGCCGTGTCGTCCACGTCGGGGTTCCACTGGTTGGCGTACTCGAACACCCAGCCGGAGGCCTCGACGTCGGCGGGGTTCTTGTGAATCCAGTCGCCGCGGAAGCGGATCTCCTTGTCCATCAGCCATTCGGCCGCGCGCTTCATCCGGGGGTGATGGGCCGGGACACCCGACTCGCGCAGGCAGATGGCCACGATGGCGCTGTCCCACACCGGTGAGAAACACGGCTCGATGCGCACGGAGTCTTCCGTGAAGTGCATGAGCTTCTGGAGCTCGTGATGGGCCCGGACCACCTGCGGGTGGTCGTCGGGGTAGCCCAGGGCGATGAGTGCGATGAGCGCATTGAGCATCGCCGGGAAGATCGCGGCCAGGCCGTCGCTGCCCTCGAAGCGCTCGAGCATCCACGTCTCGGCCCGTTTGAGGGCCCGCTCGCGGAACGGATGCAGGCCCTGACGGCTCACCCATTCGGCGAATTTGTGGAGCCGGTCGAGCCACAGGAAGATGTTCCGCAGCGAAAAGTCGAAGTAGCGGGGGCGCAGGGTTTCATCGAGCTCCCATTTGCCATTGGGGAAGAGCTCATCGAGGTCCACCGCCAGCTTCCGGGTCGGCCGGAAATGGTTGATGATGGCCAGCGGGATGATCATGGCCCGCGACCAGTTGCTCATCTCCCAGAAGTGCACGTGGAACCATTTGCCGATGAGGAGCACCTCGCACGGAATGGTGGGCACGTGGCTCCACTCCACCAGGCCGATGAGGGCCAGGTAGAGCTTGGAGAAGGTGTTCATCCGCGGCACGCCTCCCAGGGAGCGGGCCATCTCCCGGGCGCGGAGCATGCGCGGATCGGTGGTGGGGATGCCGGCCAGCTTCAAGGCGAGGTAGGCCTTGACCGTCGCGTTCACCTCGGCCGGGCCGTGCGGATAGATGTTCCAGCCGCCGTCGGGGAGCTGCTTGTCGAAGATGTGGTGGACCGCCTTGCGTTGCCAACCCGTGTCCACCTTCCCCCACCAGTGGTAGAAGGCCACCATGTCGGCGACCAGCGT
>JACCEB010889145.1_pt1 | contig 15667 bp, 17 predicted proteins | sample 7454761 | NCBI WGS metagenome assembly JACCEB01 (sample SAMN15323454, study PRJNA562643) | freshwater metagenome | isolation source: river surface water | place: USA:Blue River Watershed | collected 2017-08-18 | reverse complement strand
GAAGCAGTGGATATCAATAAGATAGCACCTATGTTGGTGGCGTCTTTTGATATAGAATGTACGAGTTCTCACGGGGACTTCCCTGTGGCTATTAAGAATTATAAGAAACTCGCACAAGATCTCTGTTATCTATCGAAAAGGAATTTGGATGATAGTAATCTAATTACTTATATCTATAATGCTTATTTCGATGATGTGATTATTAAAGATGATTGTAAGATTAATCGTCTTTATTCAAAAATAGATATTGGTGAAGAACTAAAGAAAACTCTTAAAACCTATGAAACCTCGATTCGATTCTTATTGAGTAAGGTGAAGACAACTGAGATGCCTGATGATGATGATGAGGATGATGAAGAGGTATCGGGTGGTAAAAAACTTACAAGTAAGGAATATAATGAAATTGAGGATGCTTTAAATTCAAAATTGACGGAAATCTTACCTCCATTGGAGGGTGATAAGATTATTCAAATTGGTGTCACTGTCAATCGTTTCGGCAGTGACGAGATCATCTATAAACAAATGATATCTCTGAATGATTGTGACGATATTGAAGGGGTAGAGGTCAAATGTTGTAAAACTGAAGCCGACCTACTTCTTTATTGGAAGAGATTGATGACAAAACTAAACCCCGATATAATCATCGGATATAATATTTGGGGTTTCGATATTGAATACTTATGGGACAGAAGCAAAGAACTTGGCATCAATTCCAAGTTTCGCAAAGGTCTCGGACGGATTAGAAATAGAACTTGTAATTTGATTGAACAGAAACTGGCCTCATCTGCCTTGGGTGAAAACTTCTTCAAGTTATTTGAGATGGATGGTGTGGTCTGTATTGATTTATATAAGGTTATGCAGAAAGATTACAAATTGGATAGTTATAAATTGGATAATGTTGCATCTATCTATATCGGTGAAAAGAAAGATGATTTGAAGCCAAATGAAATCTTTGAGAAATTCAAAGGTAATTCGGCTGATAGATGTGTCATTGCCAAGTATTGTATTCAGGATTGTATCCTTGTTAATAAGCTTCTACATAAATTGAAAATTGTTGAGAATAATATTGGTATGGGAAATGTATGTTTAGTTCCTCTGAATTACCTCTTTCGCAGAGGTCAAGGGATTAAAATCTTCTCTCTCATTGCGAATGAATGTATGAAGAAAGGATATCTAATTCCTGATATTAAGAAATATATTGCTGATGATGATACGGATGGGTATGAGGGCGCTATTGTCCTCGACCCGAAAGAAGGAATTTATCTCGATGAACCTATCGTGGTTTTCGACTATGGTTCTTTATATCCATCCTCGATGATTAGTAGGAATCTATCACACGATACCTATATCATTGATGAGAAATATAAAGAAATTGATGATGATAATGTTGAGATTATTAAAGTAAGTTATGATTTATATGAAGGTGTGGGTGATAAGAAAACCAAAACTGGTGTGAAGGATTGCTATTTCGCTCGTTATAAAGATGGGCGAAAAGGCATTATTCCTGATATTCTCGAAATGCTTTTGAATGAAAGGAAGAATACCAGAAAGAAGATTGAATATAAAACGGTGGTCGTTAATGATGGAAGAGAATTTAGTGGAGTTACTGATGAAAACGGAGATGATATTATAATCATTGATGTTGAGTTGAATGTGAAAACTAAAATTCCAAAGAAAGAGATTAAGGAAATTAAAGATACTTATGATAAATTTGAATGTGCTGTATTTGACGCACTTCAGAATGCTTATAAGGTGACAGCAAATTCCTTATATGGTCAAATTGGAGCGAGAACATCAGCAATTTATCTGAAAGATATTGCTGCATGTACGACCTCTACAGGAAGAGAGATGATTATGTTAGCGAAGAAGTTTGTGGAGGAAAATTATGAAACGAATGTTATCTATGGGGATAGTGTAATGCCATATACCCCGATTACTTATAAACTTAATGATAAGATTAATGTAAGTACCTTTGAGAAATTGGAGGGTGAATGGTTTGATTATAGTAACTTTAAGCCATTTGATACTGATAGATTTAATAAAGAACAATTTATTCCTGAAAATATGTTAGTTTGGACTGGCAGTGAATGGAGTAAAGTAAAAAGAATTATTCGACATAAAACCATTAAGAAGATTTATAGAGTTTTAACTCATACTGGATTGGTTGATGTAACCGAAGACCATAGTTTATTGGATGAAAAATCACAGATAATTAAACCAGTGGATTGTGTTGTTGGTCAAGAATTATTACATTCAAAACCGGATATTACTATTGATAGTAATAATGATATGGATGAAGATCAAGCATACATCTATGGCGTCTTTGTCGGTGATGGTTCTTGTGGAAGTTATAAATTTAAAGATGGAATTAAATATAGTTGGGCTATTAACAACAAAAATATTGAACTATTAGAGAAATGCAAAACTATTCTCGAAAGAATTGAAGGAATACCATTCAAAATAATTAATACAATTAAATCTTCAAATGTATATAAATTAATTCCACATTCAGGTGGATATAATAGTATCAAATATTTAGTGTTAAAGTACAGAGAAAATTGCTATTTAAATAACTCAAAAGTAGTTCCTAATGATGTATTAAATAGTAATACTAACGTTTTAGAGAAATTTAGACAAGGATTACACGATACAGATGGTAATAGAAAGGAATATATCAAGACTGGGGCGTTGAGAATTGATACAAAAAATCAAGTAACAGCGCAAACATATTGTTTATTATTTCAACTATTGGGTTATAATGTTTCGATTAATACAAGAAGTGATAAACCTAATATTTATAGATTAAATTATACATTTAAAAATCCAAGAGTGAATGCAATTGCTATTAAGAAAATTGATGTATTATATGATAATTATAATGGTTATGTATATGATATTGAAACTGAAAAAGGAGTATTTCACGGAGGAGTTGGAAATATTATATTGAAAAATACGGATTCAATCTTCTGTAAATTTAAGATTCGTGATGAGTCTGGAATGGAAATTACAGGTAAGGATGCTTTACCTTACGCAATTAAAATTGGTCAAGAGGTAGAGGGAAAAATTAAGAAGTTCCTACCTTATCCTCAAAAGTTGAATTATGAGAAATCGTTATTTCCCTTCATTCTCTTTTCTAAGAAGAGATATGTAGGTAATTTATATGAAAATGATGCAAACGCAAAACCGAAGCAAAAATCAATGGGGATTGTTTTGAAGAGAAGAGATAATGCAAATATAGTCAAGAAGGTTTATGGTGGTATCATTGATATCATCCTAAATAAACAAGACTTAAATTTATCGATTCAATTCTTAAAAGAGGAATTGAGTGATTTAGTTGAGGGTAAGACAGATATGAAAGATTTGATATTATCAAAGACCTTACGAGGGTTCTATAAAGACCCTACGAAAATTGCTCATAAAGTTCTGGCTGATAGGATTGCAATCAGAGACCCTGGTAATAAACCAGCGGTGAATGATAGACTTCAGTATATCTATATCAAAAATAAAGATGCAAAACTTCAAGGAGATAAGATAGAAACTCCTGAGTTCATTCAAGAAATGGGATTGGAACCTGACTATCTTCATTATATTACAAATCAAATTATGAAACCTATATTACAATTGTATGTTCTATGTTTGAATGAATTAGACGCTTATCAAGAAGCGGCAGATTACTGGACGAAAATTGAGGAGGAATTAAAGGTAAAAGAGATGTATAAGGATGATACGAGACGCAAAAATCGAATTGAAAATTTGAAATTGATGAAAGTTCAAGAGTTATTATTTGATGAATTCATATCAAAATTAAAAGAACCAAAGGTAAAGGCAATAAAAGCTCCGAAGACGGCTGCTACTAAGACACCAGCAAAGAAAAAAACTGAAGTAACTGTGGTTTCTGAGGTTGCTATTCCTGATAAGATTATGGGTGAGATTCGAATAACTGAAAGCAAGGTAAAGAAAACTATTTCATTCAAAGTAAAGGTTAATAGTTATAAGAAGGAAGGCGAACTTCCAGTAACGGAAACAAAAGAAAAGATTCTTAAGAAGTTGTTAGTGGAGATTTACGATAAATTCCCTGAAAGTAAAATGGAAATTAAGATAAATTACAAGTCATTTATTAAGGATTATAATTCTTTCAAGGTCAAATATAATCAATTGGCAGAGTCATCGACGATATCAAATGATATCGGAAAAATCAAAATTCAAAATGAATTAATTAATAATCCTGAATTTATCAAAATAAAAGATAATATTATTCTTACTGAATAGTAAAGATGGGTAATCGAGGTTCTTCTCCACCTCGTGAAATCGACCCGATATTAACACCTAACCCAAATATAATACCCAATAATCAAGGTTTGGTTAGTAGATTTACGGATTACAAGACTTACAATCTTGCTTTTATTTTTATTATTTTGTCAATCCTCCTTTTTAGATTATTTAGGAAACTCAAACTCCAAAAAATGATATAAAGATTTCTCAATATCTATAAATAAAAAAAGATGTAATTCACTAACTAATAGGCATTAGCCAATCAAATAACTTTAAAAATATGAAAAAAATACCTTCATATTGGGACTATAGTTTAGTGGTTTGAAAACGATGGTCTTATGAGCCATAGTCGCCAGTTCGATTCTGGCTAGTCCTATTTAATTATTTTTGTAATTTTAATTGATACTTATTCAATTTTAATTATATTTCCTTTTCTGTCATAAATATACAATATTTCAGGAATCTTTTTTTTTATGAATAATATCAGCAGAAGTATAGCCAATATCAACTAATATTTTGGGTAATTTAAAACGGTACAAAGTTATCATAATAAAGTTGTACAATTTCTATCATTTTGTTAGTTTTATGCTGCAACCAATAATCTATAGTACATTTCAATATATTTAATCTTGTATTCCATTCTTTTTGCTTGTTTTTATTTACACAACAAATGCCATTTTTATTTATTTCCCAGCATGATTTTATATTTTCTCCTTTCAATTCATAGTCATCTGGATTAAATCTAATGAAAACAATACATCTATGACCAACATCTTGCGATAGTTCCATTATTCGTTTATTTTCACATGAGCAATCATAATCAGTATGTTGATTTTCATCAACTTCTACTATAATTATTTGATAACCTAAATCTATGAATATGTCAGGGCGACGTTTTGAACAACCTCCTTGAATTTTTTTATCAGTTATAATATCTATTTTACTATATTGGTTTTTAACGAATTCAACAACAGCTGATTCTTTTGTTTTGTAATTTCTTGACATTGGTTTATCTGGAAATAAATGCATAAAGCAATATGCACAGTAACCTTCATATTGTTTATTACTAATTTTTGTATTACACCATTTTGAATTACATTTAGGATGTTTTAAATCTACCATACCATCCTTTTTACAAATCCCACAGTATTGAGGAGTTTTATCTGTAGACAGACCAAAGTTAGGATGTTTTTTTTTACAAACTATACATTTAGGCGATTTAATATTTATCATACCATCCTTTTTACAAGCTCCACAGTATTTTGCTGTCTTATCTGTAGACAGACCAAAGTGAGGTCGTATGATTTGACAAACTATACATTTAGGCGATTTAATATTTACCATACCATCCTTCTTACAAGTTACACAGTATTGAGCAGTTTTATCTGTGGGCATACCAAATACAGGTTGTTTGTTTTGACAAACTATACATTTAGGCGATTTAATATCTACCATACCATCCTTTTTACAAGCTCCACAATATTGAGCAGTCTTATCTGTAGATAGACCAAAGTTAGGATGTTTGTTTTTACAAACTATACATTTGGGATTTTTTAAATCTACCATACCATCCTTCTTACAAGTTCTACAGTATTGAGCAGTCTTATCTGTGGGCATACCAAAGACAGGTCGTCTTATTTGACAAACTATACATTTGGAATGTTTTAAATCTACCATACCATCCTTTTTGCAAGTCCCACAGTATTTTGCTGTTTTATCTGTAGGCAGACCAAAATTAGGTTGTTTGTTTTGGCAAACTATACATTTTTTAGGTATATTTGCTTTTACTCCAGTATTATAATTAACCATTTTTTACTAGTAAAAATTACAAAAATAAAAATCAATTTTTAATTAGTATAGCAATAAAGATTGTATTCCGGTTTATATTTATGATAGATCTCTTGACTTAAGGTATTATTGCCCGGTCTTTCTTGATATGAGGGTATGTGGTTCTTGGCATAAAATTGAGAGCTGAAAGCAATGGTATCTGGTTCCATTGCAACTCCTTTAACTTCGCCTTTGCTATAAGGACTAGCATTATAAGCAATTGAGGATTTATCCATTTTTCTATAATATATAAAGAGATTTATAATAGTAATTATTATAAAATGGCTGATAATAAAGACTTTGTTAAAGATGGATTGGGAAATGATGAAATTATTGAAACTATTAAAGCTATTCTTAAAAGAAAACAAGAATCTGATGTAAAATCTCTCAAAGATATGGAGAAATTTGAAAAGGTCAAGGTTGATTTTGAGTTTTTTGCTGATAGATATCCAATGCTCTTTGATTTAACTCTTAGAGATGGGGAGTTTGATTGGAATTCTCTAAACTACTTCTTAATGATGAGACAAAAGATTATTGATGATAAAATGACGAGTGAGGATGCATCTGTAAAGGTAGGAAAGGAATGGTTTGATAAACACGTGGATGTATCTAAAATTCACAAAAATAAAAAACATAAGAAATAAAGGAAGCCTAATAACTATAATCGTCTAGTTCCTCTATATCATCATAATCATCATTTTGATAATATTCGTAATCATAATCGTCATAATCATCGTCAATCTCATCATCAAATCTCACTTCTGTCGTCTTTTCTTTTTCCTTAAGTAATTCTTCCTCATAGAATTTCTTATCAATCTCATCATAATCAATCACTGGTTCAGGTGGTGGCTTTGAGGTGATAAATCGATAATGATCAATGACATCTCTATCGAAATCTTGAATTGCAGTGGTATCAATGGATTTATGGAGATCTTTGATAAAATCCCTATCCAAATAACTATCCTTAAAATTATTCATATAATAAGAATAGTAATCACACTTATTGCCAATTCTCTTATCATCAAGATAAGCGTTAATAAGAACACTCATACGATGATAAAGAACATTCTCTTTTAAATCCTTATTTGACATAAGAAAGGTAGAATAACCATTAAGATAGTCATTCATACCATTCGAATGGGTTGAATTTAAATAAGAGAAGAAGTCAAACAGCATTGCTATATTAGTGATTAATAAAAATAAAAATCATTTTTTATTTAATTTTAAGTTAAATATATCTAACTATGATATCTGTAAGTTATTTGAATGATAGAATAAAAACGAGAAAATTCATAACCACAGTTCAATTGGCTATCAAAAAGAGGTTAAATGAAAATTTAATTGATATCATAATGAGTTTTACAGGTTTCTTTAAGACTTCAAAAGAAAAGTTAAAAGAAGGTTTTGGATTAATTGCTTTGGTAACCAATCGTATTTATTATATGTATAATAATGAAATAGCTGATTGGATGAATTATTATAATCACAACAATTATCAAATGATTATATGGAAGAAAAATAATTTTGATATAAATTGGATTGTATTGGAGCTGCTTAAGTCATATTTTAAATTTAACTTGACTATCATAAATAATAACAATTTCAAATTAAATGAAAAAACATTTGAAATAAAAAATAAAAACTATTTGATTGAAATAATGAAATTTGAATGATCTCTAATTTAACTCCTGACCGCACAAACGATTTCCAAGACCTCAAAGATACTATCAAAATCGATAGAGATATCAATAAAAGTCTCATCGCGAGTGTCGAAGAAGACCAGATATTCTCGATTGAATGACATAAATGATAAATAAGGAAGCATAGTAGCAATCTTATATCCAATATTGGATATTTGATAAACTTCAAAATATTGAGCTTGAGTAAGCTCAGATATACTAATAAACTTGGTTTCATTCATATTGGCAATCTCAGCACAAATCTTTTCAGCAATGGTGACCATTTAATCTGATAATTTTATTCATATACGTAAAATCATTTTTTTTGCTTTTTTGAATGTAAATATTAAAAATTAATTAGCATTAGTACAATCATCGATACTTATGATATTAACATCTGAATTAATTAGACGCTCTCGATAAGATTTATGAAGTGAAAAGTTTTTTAATGGATGATATAAATTAAGAGGGTTTTCTTTTATCTCCTCAAATGACCATTCATTACGATAAACAATCGTCTTAAGTTCATTAGGACAATCCACTTTTAGATTTGCCTGACCTGCTATGGTATTAAATAGAAATTCGTGATAAGGAGTAAATGAAATCTCTTTTGATTTCTGAACAATTAATGATAGTAACTTCTTTGAAACTCTACAAGCACACATCATAGAACAAAAACAAGGTTTTTGAAATACTTGAAGACAATAAGGCCAAAACCAATCTCTAACTTCGTGGTCTTTAAACTCATTATTTTTTGCTGTTAAGAGGTCACTATCAGGATAATCATTGTTTATTTTAGCAAGAGAATCAATGGAAGCAATAAATACATCATCTTCAATAAGCCAAATGTGGTCATATTTAGTATTTTCATAATTAAAATAATAAATAGCTTTATCCCAAGATGTAACCATTTTGTTTTGAGACTTATTTAGGATTTCACCTAAATGAGGTTCAATGGAATAGATTAAGTTATTAGAAATACAATTGTTTTTGTTAATTTTAATAAAATTGATATTAGGATTATATCTTTTGATTAAATAATTATCATCATCTATAATTATATAAATATCACATTTATGTTTATTATAAAGTTCATTTGCGAATTCAATTAAATCATCATTAGGACTTCTCGTTAAAAAAGCATACGCAATCATTTTAATTATTATTATTACAAAAACTTTAAATCATTAAAAAGATTTTCATTGATTTCACGTATAAATGATAAAAAATGATTTTGGGATTTAAAGAAACAATTACACCAGAAAATGGATGTCAAAACGTTGAAAAGCGAGCTTTGCGATGCTATCAAGCTTATGGCGACTGAGCGACCCTGCGACAGCTATCAAATTCACGCTGAGAAAGAGTTACCAGCGGATAACGATGAATTCGAGGAGTTTGTTCTTGAGCTTATGGACGAGATTGGAGCCAACCTTTACGAGTTTTATCTGCCATCGTATGATTTCTACGATTCCTACTTCAAGTTTATTTACGAAGGAGTGGATATGAGGTGTTATATGAATGTGGATTCCTTGAATAAGGTTTATTTCTGTATCGGTTTCAATGGTGGTTGTTGTTGCAAGCTCGTTTCGTTGGATGATTAGATAGGAGTAGTCAGAAAAAAATGCCTTTTTGGCATTTAGGAGAGTCGCTTAATTACATTTGTAATGATATCCTGAATCTTATCTAAATCAACTTCTTTTGAATGTCTGTAATGGATATAAAGGTTTTTGTTTTTGATGATAAGAGAAACACGATTATTAATCTTAAATTCCTGATATTTATATTCCACACGATTATCGATATCATTCGTACATCCGAATGAATGAGTTTGCATCTTCATTTCATTAAAAGCTAAGGCACATAAATTTGCCTTTACAATCATATTATCCAATTTGCGCAAATACACATATTGACTATCATTACTTAAGTCATAAACATAGGAAAGATTGTTTCTATTGAAACTTACGAGAGTTGTTTCCTTGGTTAATTTAAATCGCCTCTTAATCTTATCAAGAAAATCATCATTGATATTTATATTCAACTTACTGTCATCAATTGAGCCATTTGAACTCAAAAGATAAATTTCAATGATATTTGTATCATCAGATAATAGAGTAGCAATATTAATCATTTATAGTTAATATAATTATATCTTTTAATCAATTTTTATTTTTCAAATAAATATAATAGATAGAAATAGAATATGAATGATTGTTACGATATTTCAATTTTGCCGAATTATAATGAACATTGCTGGTTAAATACAATCCTTATGTGTGTTTTATACAGTCAATATTCGAGAGATATGCTTATTAATCATTCCATTCATTGGAAAGACGATATTTTTCTGAATATTATTCGTAATATAATTAATTCTTATTATTCAAATAAGAAAAATATTGAAGTTTTTTATAATTCCATTGTTCCGGCACGATTGTTATATGAAATAGTTTTACAAAAAAGCACAAGTGCTACTTCAAGAAGGATTACGAGCAGTGACCTTAAAGAACTCAGTTGGACTGAATATAATATAATGGATTTTTATCGATTTTTAGGTATTAGTTGCGTAGATGTAATTTATGCTCGAAATAAATATTTAATGAATTACTTATCAAGAAAACAGTATTCCGGTAGTGAGCCACCTGAAGTCGTTGTTTTATTTCACGAAGAATTGACAAATGTTGCTAAACATCATAGTAAGGAGCATCAAAGCTCTGGAGATTCAGGTGGTCGTTTTGTTCTTAATAGTAAAAAGGCTGGAACAATTTCAAGTTATGCTGATGAAATCGAATTTTTAGGTACTACTTATGTATTATCCTCGTGTGTTATTAATAATCAGAAAGAGGGGTATAGATATCATACTACAGCAGGTGTCATTTGTAATGGTAAAAAACTGGTGTATAATTCATATATAAATAAGGGCAATAACCCTTGTTCTTTAATTAATTTTGATTGGGATGTGAAAAAAAATCAGGAAATGTGTTTAAATCCTTATGATTGTGAATTGAGCTTTACTTATAATATTAAAAGAGTGAATGATTTATGTTTTTCATTTGGTTCAGGCAATCGCTATTTAGTCTATGTTCAGAAAAGTAAAGCTACTCTTACCAATATTACTTTAAAAAAGGAAGAGATTAAAGAGGTTAAACCAGAACCCGTGGTTAAGGATATTACGGAAGAGGTTAAAAAAATTAAGGAAATGACAGATATTGGCTTATATAGTGAATATGAAACTATAAGAAAAGCTCCAATAAATATCAAAAATATCAAGACAAGTGATAGAGATAAATTAGAAAAGTTTGTGTTAGAAAGTCGACTAAAAGCTCTTTCCACGGTTAAAGAGGTTATTCCTGAAAAATTGCCATCACCTGTACCTCCAGAAATTGAGAATACAGAGGGTGAACAAGCACCACCACCAGAGCCACCGGTAGAAGGGGAAGAGGAAAAGAAGGATGGTGGAATGCTTAAGAAGGCTACTAAGAAAGATTTAGTGTTAGCAATTACAAAAAAATTGAATGGAATGAAAAAAAACAAGTTAGTTTCATTATATTCAAATCTTAAATCAAACCATTAAACATAAATCAGCGGTAGCATTTTCTCTTTTCAACGTTGGCAATTCCACTTCCTTATTTATATAAGCATCCTTATCAGTATTATTAAACCAATTTAAGTAATAATACTTACTAATGGTTTCTTTAACGGCCTTAACATACATCATTTTTGATAATTATTATAATTACAGCAAATATCATTTTTTTTATCAAGATTAAATAGATATAAATGAATAATCTTGTATTTAATCCAGAAACAAAGAGATATATAAAGAGAGATAGTAAGAAAGGTATAGAGATTTTATTTAAAAATAAAGATAAAGAAATCCTAAGATTATATGAATTGATTAATGGAAAACTAATGAAGAAATGTCCCAACGGTAAAATAAGAAATCCTAAGACTTTACGATGTGTAGCGATGAAGGATGAACCGAAGAAATCATCGATGGATAAAAAAAAGAGGGCTATAACTAAAATCATAAAGGCGTTTTCTCCATTTGTAAATCGTGTGTCAGCAGATGTTTATACGAGAAATAGATATTTAATGATGGTAAAAAGAGAAATAAAGGAGCTTTTAAAGACTGATAATGGATGTTTAAAGATTTATAAGATAAATCCAGATGAAACTGTTAAATATCGAATTGGAAATAATATAATCCTTAAAAAAAGAATTGGAAGTAAAAGTGCTTTTGGTGAGGCATATATAAGTGAGTTTCGAGATAAATCTAAAAAACTATTAACATTTGTAACAAAAATTTATAGATTTGATGAAAAAAAGACACCAAGAGAATTAAAGTTATTAGAATTATTGACAAATAAGGTTCGTATGGATTTATGTCCACATTTTCCAATAACTTACGGTAGTGTTATGTGTAATAAAATAAGGATTCGTATGAAAGATAATTTTATTCAATCAAATTCAAAAGAAAAGCCAGTAAAACAAAACTGGAAATATTATCCAAATATAGTGAAAGAGATTTATTTCAATAATGGTAAAATGGTAAGTTTATTTAATGAGTTGGCAAACGGTGATTTAAAGAATTTTTTTCAAGTATATTCCGAGAATACAGAATTATTGATAAATTCATATGTTCAAAATCAACTATCCATATTATTTTATTATTATCATACGGATATGGCACATAATGATTGTCATTGGGGTAATTTCCTCTATCATAAAATTAAAAAGGGCGGGTATTTTCATTATAAGATATTTGATAAAGATTATTATCTTGAAAATCTTGGATTTTTATGGGTCATCTGGGATTTTGATGCTTCAAAAGAAATAAGTATAGAAAATACTGAATATGATATGTTTTTAATGACAAGTAGTGTCAAGGATTTCGCTTTAATAAGTGAATTTTATTTTCCAAATGAAAAGAAGGTAAAGGAACAAATTATAAATGGATTCAATGTTTATATATGGAAAGAATTAAATGATAATAAAATTAAGTTTTTAAATCAATTGAATGCCTTTTCAAAACTTTATATTCAAGATGCACAACATTTACAGTTGAATATTAATTGGCCAAAATTGATAAATTTTCTGAAATATATGCTTAAATATTTCGAAGATGTAAAATGGTTATTAACTGAATTACCTAAAGATGCAAAAGTTATTAATAAAGATCCTTATGTAATCAAAAAGGAATTTATCAATAGACATTAAGTTAATCCCCAAATAAGACCTCGAGATAGTCATAATCCCTTTCCTTAAATACCCTTGAAGGTTTCATTACTTCTGAAATCAAATCTTCATACATCTCTTGATTATTTTTATTCATTGTTTCATAATCTAATTCAAAGATTTCTGGATTACATGAAAAATGAGACCAGTCAATTTTATCTTGATTAGCCTCTAGAATCTTAATGGCATTTGGATTATTGGATATATAAAACCATTCAATCATATCAGGATATTGCATGAGTATTTCCATTCCCGAGGGATTTAAAGACATTTCTTCCCATTCGATTAAATAAGGGTGATCATCTAAGAATTGAATTGCCTTGGTATTTGTATTTTGGGAAAAGGCATTCCATTTTATTCTATTTTTATCTCTAAATAAAAGTTCAATTGCTTCATCATTTGAATTGGATGATAGAAATGAATAGTTTATTTTATCTGGATTTTCCTTTAGGAGTTTTAAGGCGTAAGGGTGTGAATTGCTTGATAAATAATCCCAATTGATCTCTGATGGATATTTCTTTATGAATTCAATGGCATTTGGCTCTCCTGATAATAGATAACTTCCAAATTTTAATTTTTCAATATCATTTCTATAAATATCATAACAATTAGGATTAAAGACTAATTCATCATAATCAATATCTTTTTCATTACAAAGAAGGTAATTGATTGAATTTGGATTCGTTGAGAATTGTTTCCAATCCATTTTATCTGGATTAGCAAGAAGATAGTCCACAGCATTTGGATTGGATGATAAATAATACCAATCCAATTTATCAGCATCAATCCAATCCTTCAATTTCCAAATCGGCTTATTTAAACTCATTTGATTGTTATGAGTAGTTAAAACAAAACAATCATTTTTTTAATGACATTAACCAATAAAAAACAAATAATTATATCGGTTAGCCGATATAATTATATACTAATCAATAAAAAGTTATTCTCCAAATAAGACTTCGAGATAGTCATAATCCCTTTCCTTAAATACCCTTGAAGGTTTCATTACTTCTTTGATTAAATCTTCGTACATCGCTTGATTATTTTTCTTCATTGCTTCATAATCCAATTCAAAGATTCCTGGATTTCTTGATAAATTCATCCAATCAATCTTATGTTTATTTTTCTCAAGTAAATGAATGGCATTTGGATTATTTGATAATTGAAACCAACTAATTTTATATGGATTTGCCTCAAGGAGGTCAATAGCATTTGGATTTTCTGATAAATAATTCCAATGAATCTTATCTGGATTAGCCTTAAGAAGTTCGATTGCATTTGGATTCGATGATAAATACATCCAATCTATTTTATCTGGATTAGCCTTGAGGAGGTCTATGGCATTTGGATTGGATGATAATAAACACCAGACAATCTTATCTGGATTAGCTTTAAGGAGGTCAATCGCATTTGGATTGAATGATAAGTAACACCAATGAATTTCATCAGGATTAGCCTTAAGAAGTTCAATTGCATTTGGATTCTCTGATAAAGAATACCAATCAATATAATCAGGATTAGCAATAAGGAGGTCAATGGCATTTGAATTTTTATTTAAATCATACCAACTGATTTTATCAGGATTAGCATTGAGGAGGTCAATAGCATTTGGATTTTTTGATAAGCTGTGCCATATCAATTTATCCTTATTAATCCAGTTTTTCAATTTCCAAACGGGCTTATTCAAACTCATTGGTTTTATAATGATGGTTAAAACAAAAATAATCAATTTTTATAAATAGATACTTGAATTATGTTATTATTATTTTTATTAATTATATCAATAGTTCTCACCTTTTTATTCAAAATTCAAAGTTATACGATTGCTTATTTATTATTGTTATTTATAGGCATTTGTAATTCAGTCGGTTGGTTTAATAAAGATACTTATATGACTAATAATGATGAATGTTTGATTGGAAATGAAAAGAAGGTTAATGGAATTTTTTTTAATAGTTGTGTTGATTATTGGCATTTATTACATATCGTTTTATATATATTAATAGGATTATTATATCCTAACGATTATACTTTAATATTGATCATAAGTATAATTTGGGAATTATATGAACATTTTATGTTCAAATATTTAATAAAAAAAAGTAATTGCAATGAGTTTTCTTGTCTACGTATTGAAGATGTATTTTTAAATTTATTAGGTTATTTTATTGGAAGTAGTTTAGATAAAGCCAAAAACTTGGCCTTTTTTAAAACATTGAACCTCAAATCTGCTCGATAAAAACAACTGTATTTATGCGGATATGCAATTTGACACCACCAAGCTCCTCGTCACGAATCATCTCACGAAGATAAGGGTCTGTGATGATATGATTTTTCAAAGGACAGTTCTTGCGAACACACTTACAATAGAAACGCTTGCTCATTTTCGGCATATTGGTTAATTAAATTACTTATTTTTTATAATCATTTTTATTGATTATTAATAAAAATTAATAAAAATTAATCGTCTCCAAATAAGACTTCGAGATAGTCATAACCTCTCTCCTTAAATACCCTTGAAGGTTTCATTACTTCTTTGATTAAATCCTCATACATCTCCTCATTATTTTTTCTCATTGCTTCATAATCCAATTCAAAGATTGCTGAGTTATATGAAAAGTTGTAATAAATGATTTTATCTTTGTTTTCTT
>JACCEB010211347.1_pt1 | contig 15670 bp, 15 predicted proteins | sample 7454761 | NCBI WGS metagenome assembly JACCEB01 (sample SAMN15323454, study PRJNA562643) | freshwater metagenome | isolation source: river surface water | place: USA:Blue River Watershed | collected 2017-08-18 | reverse complement strand
AAGCCTCCTCTTGCTTAGGCGCAGACACATCTTGCGAACTGTTGAGCAGGGTTTCGAGTTGGCTGGGACGGGTGCAGTCGTAATGCACGCCTTGTTCGTCCAACACCCAAGACAAGGCGGGGTAAGCCGCGCCGGGATGGTAGGAACGCAAAAAACCATCTTCTGTGTGGAGCAGCGTTTTGCCCAGCAAGGCGGCTCGCAGCGCGGCCCATTTGGCGCTGGGTTTGCGGCCCCATGCCAAAACGGTATTGGCGTGGGTTATAGGGAATTCAGGGTGCAAAGACTTCCTGCAGGGTTGCCAAAAGCAAGGCTACTGTTTGTGCTTCACCAAGTCCAGCTCTGATCATCAAGATTACCGAAGTCTCCCATCAGTGAATCGTCTTCACCCTGCCTTTGGCGGCTACTAAAGCTGTTCTGAACCGCCAAGCGCATTTCTGCTCTGAGCGCTGCGTTGTCAGCCAGTTCAAGAATGGTTTTCACCCACACAGCAGGGTCGTTGGGCAGCAGCAAGCCATCGTTGGCGTGCTGCACATGGTAGCTGTAGGGCTGAACATCGGTGTAAATGCCAACCGCACCCATGCGGGCATAGTCCATGCGCTTGGTGGCACCCCGGGCGGCGTTGAACTTGGAGGGCAACAGCGGCGCCAAGCCGATGTCTGCTTTTCTGCTTTGGGTGTAAGCCAGGTATTGCGGCCACGACATGGGGTGCAGCACCGCCGTGCGTGGCAGTTGGCGAAACCATTTGGCGATCTGCGAATCGGCAAACAGCTCAAAGTGAATGCGTGGGTTGCACTTCAACACCTCTTGCATGATGGGGAACAGCCACTTGAACTCGGCGGTGTGCGAAGCCGTGCCGTGGTAGCACACCAGCACCGCGCTGTCATGCTGGGTTTGCGAGGTGGCGGGTGTGGGTTTGGCAGAAACCAGCACAGGCTTGAGGTGGGCGTATTTGTGTTGCAGGTGGGGGGTAGACACCCAAACCTCATCGGCCAAGGCCAGCAGTTGTCGTTTGCGCATGAAAGCTTGGGTAAAGAGTTTGAAGCGGTAACGCCAAGGCAGGCCACCCCACGCCAAGGGGTCTAGCAAGTCGTCATCCATGAAGTAAACGATTTTGATACCTTGGCTCTTGTGTGTGCGTAACTGCTGCAACTGCTTGGTATTCACATAGCGGCAAATGATTGAGAGTTCTGGCTGCTTGCTGGATGGGTTGATGCCCTGCAACAAGCCTGTGGCTGGGTCTGTGTGTGCGTGTAGGCCTGACTCTGCGAGTTGGGGCAGCAGCAGGTAATCGATGGAGGGGGATGTGGTCATTGCGAAGCCCAAAGGGCTGAAGCAATCTTGCTCTGCTACCAATTTGGTAGCATAATGAGTCATGCGAATCATTGCACTGTCTACACTTCGTACCTTTTGGATTAAGCATCCTGATGCACAGACCCCCTTAAAGGCTTGGTATGCATTGGCCAGTAGATCGCATTGGAAATCACCCTCTGACATCAAAGAGGCTTACAGAAATGCGAGCTTTACAGCAAATAACCGCGTGGTGTTCAACATCAAGGGCAACGACTACCGATTGGTCGTCTTGGTGCGCTACGACAAAGGTTTGATGTTTGTGAAATTCGTCGGTACTCATTCGCAATACGACAAGATAGATGCAGTCACTGTTTAAAGGAGATGCTTGTGGAAATCAAAACTATTCAGAACCGAAAAGAATACAAAGCAGCTTTGGAAGAGATCGAACTGCTTTGGTCAGCACCGGCTAAATCTGCTGATGCGGACCGCTTAGATGTGCTTACTTTGCTGGTGGAGCATTACGAAAAAACCAACTTCCCCATCGGCGACCCAGACCCTATTGAGTTGCTTGAACATGTCATGGAAAGCCGAGGTTTGAGCCGTAAAGACCTTGAACCCATGATTGGCCCACGAGGCCGTGTGGCTGACATCATGAATAAAACTCGACCTCTGACGCTAGAGATGATCCGCCGTTTGGTTGACCAACTGAACTTACCTGCGGACGTTTTGGTGAAACCTTATGCTTTGCGAGAAGAATTTACTGCTTGAGACTCTTACCCGCCATTTGCAAATTGAGTTTCACGACCTTTTTCAAGTCAACAGATTGACGAGCCACCCATAAATCGTGGGCGTCCTGCATGCTCAACCAGCTTTCTGGTGATCTTCCAATGGCTTTAGACAAGCGAAGAGCCATTTCAGGGGTGACACGGCTACTGCCTTTGAGAATTCGGCTCAGAGTGGACGGCGCAACGTCGAGTTTCAAGGCCAACTCTCGGCCACTGATGCCATGGGGCTCTAAAAATATGTCTGTGATGAATTCACCGGGGTGTGGCGGGTTGTGCATTTTTTTCACCAGTTCACTGGATAGCACTTCTTCTTGGCCTTGCACCACACGCTTGAACACCTCGGTGGCAAGGTAATAGTCTTCTAGGTCTTGCAAGCCACGTTCAACCAACTCACTCAAATAAAACGCCTTGGTCCGTCCGGTTTTTTGGGCCAAGCTGTCCAAGCGACCCTCTTCGGATTTGTTGAGTCTGATGGAAGTGGGCATGTCTTGCTCCAATTTGAATACACGTATTCAAAACAAATCAGCGTGTGTGCCAGTTTCTTCAAGTCGCAAAATGCCTAAACCGTCTTCGCTGTCCATTTTTTTATAAATCAAAACCCAGTCAGGTTGAATATGGCAATCTCTGAATCCAGTAAATTGCCCTGTCAAAGGGTGATCATGGTATTTGGCCGCCAAAGCTTGGTCGTTGGCTAACAGCAAAATAATTTTCTTAATTTGCTCCTCGCCTTTTCCACGGCGAAGCATTAATTTCAATTGTTTTCGAAAAGCGACAGAGCTTTCGATATGCCGCATTATTTTTCAGGGTCTTTGAATAACTCCTCAACCGAGGATACCCGTTTATAAAACTTTTCCGAGTCAGGTGCTAACAATGACTTGGCAGTCTTTTCATTGGGTGTGTATTCAATGGGGAAGGGCAAGGCGTGTGTTTTGCGAATTTGTCTGAAGAAGAGCCGCACAGCTTGGGCGGGTTTAATGCCCATTTCTTCCAAAATGGCAAAGGTTTCGGCCTTTTCTTTTTCATCAATTCGGAATTGGTACATGGTTGAGTTGCTCATTTAGGAATCTCCTACTAAGGTTTCGTAGGGACATTGTAGTGACAATGTGCTGACGAATTCACTGCGTCATTGCCAAGCAATCTGCGTCATTGCGAAGCCCGAAGGGCTGAAGCAATCTAGATCGCCACGCTTCGCTCGCGATGACTACACGCTACGTTCGCGATGACGCCAACTACCCCAACGAAAAATCCTCATGAACCAAGGTGAGGTTGGGGTTGTAGTAGGGGTCGGTGTCGAGCAGCTTTCCCCACTTTTGGCGCATGAACTGGGCCTCGGCATCGGCCACAGCACGTTTGGCGCGGGTGTCATTGGGGCCGCGAGACACGGACTCGTGGTGGTACAGCTCGGCATAGGGCGTGAACAGGTTGCGGTAACCCGCCTCACGCACCTTGATGCACAAGTCCACGTCGTTGAAAGACACCTTCAGGTGCTGCTCGTCCAGCCCACCCACCTGTTGGTAAACCTCTTTTCGCACCAGCAAACAAGCGCCTGTGACCGCCGAGACGTTGTGCGCCAAGTGCAGCCTGCCAAAGTAGCCCAGTGCGTTTCGGCTGAAGTACTTTTGCGAATGCCCCGCCACACCGCCAATGCCCAGCACCACACCAGCGTGCTGAATGGTGTCGTTGGGGTAATACAGCTTGGCACCCACGCAGCCAATGTCGGGGCGGCACACCTGCCGCACCATTTCCTCTAGCCATTCGGGGTTGATGGGCTCTATGTCGTTGTTCACCAAGCCGATGACGCTGCCACGGGCGTTGGCCACGCCAAAGTTGTTGATGGCCGAGTAGTTGAACGGCGCATCCCAGCGCAAACACGCGCCAATGTGTCATCTAGTGCAACATCGAGCATTGATGACAATTAATGTCAAAAAAAAGTAAGAGGATGGTTGGAATGATTTATATTTATTAAATATGAGCTTTGAGTTTGTTAAAGATATTAAAATATGCGATCTCAAAACTCTTGAATGAAAAATAAGAATTTCTATCATTTTCAGGATAAGTATTAATATTGTTTACATCAATGTAATATGGAGCAACTGAACCCTCCACCTGTAATGAGTGCCAAAGTGAAGTTGCCTCTTGATAAGGACTACCGTTTAAAATTAATCCAGGTTTGTCTTTATATAACCATCCCAACTTATGATGCATAGTTCCTTCATGTGTTATGTAAAAATCAATATCTCGAATATATCCCCAAAAATCAATCAGATGCAATCCATTAATAGATCTAATATTATTATAAGTAGTGATATCAATTATTTTATTTATTGATTGATTAATATCGCTGAACCTAGCATCAAAGAAATTAGAATTAGTGCTTGAAAAACTGAATCCATCAACATAGAAAAATAAATCACCAACACGCGACGTCAAATAATCTATCAGACCAACATAAAATTCTATTTCATGTAGCAATTCTCTATAACCCCTACCACGAATTCCCAAATAAATATATTTGTAATTTTTGTCAATCATGGGATTAAAAGAAGACAAATTTAAATTTAAAAATTTTGAAATTAAATTATAAGTTCCTAAATTTAAAAATTCACCACCAATGAAAAAAGTATTTTTAAATTGAAATGATGATTCTTCATCAATTCTATAAAATTCAGTAGGGACAATTTGATCGCAATAACCAAAGCTGTTTCTAATATGACAATAAAATTTATCTTTTTTACTGGATATAAAATTAAAAGCAGGCAATTGATTCCAGATAAAATGTGCAAAATTCCAGTGACCCATAATAATACAACTAGAATTATATTTGAAAGAGGAATTTAGAATTTTAAAATATTTATCATCAGAAATGATTTTTGGAGGATTTATTAATTTATAGCCCTCACCAGCTTCAGTTGAATCAAGATAAAAAAAATCACACTCATTTTTAAAAAAAAGAACATTTTTATCACCTAATGCATTAACCCTGAAAAATTTATAGGTAAAACCCTCAAATTCTAATAAAAAATCTACATCATCAACCAAAAGAGATTGGTAAAGCCTAAGACACTTTTGTCCAATGTAATTATTTAAATTTTCAAGTGAATATTGAATCATAAAATTTAATTAATTTTTGTTGGCGACAACCAATAACAGACCATCACCCAGATGGGCATAATCTTTCGAATAAAAAATTGACACGCCTGCATTTTTGAATCCCACTTCAATTAAATTATCAATTAACTCCCAGCCAAAATCTGTAAATACTAAAGAACCTTCTGAAGAGATCGGATTGCCATGATAAATCTCAGGCAATAACATATTTAAATCATTATCAATAAGTAATGCCCTAGTAATGGAATTATATATATCTCTATGGAATGGTACAGTTGAAAGCATAACCCCGCCAATAGAAAGAACGCGGACACATTCTTTAAATGCCACCAATGGATTTGGAACATGCTCAAATACGTCATTACTAACAATTAAATCAATACTTGAGTCATGAAAACTTAAATTCTCAATGTTTTCATGTCGCAATTCGTTAATAACTTCTCCGCTTTTATATTCATAACCCAAATATTCACTTCCAATAACTTGATGGCTTGAGAAGTTATTTTTTACCCATTGAAATATGGGGGTTACTTGCTCCATTAAGTATATTTTTTGATTGATTTTTCCGACAAGCTCTTGCTTAATCAGTGTAGTTATTAATCTTTGTCGATTGTTCATTCCGCAATAAGGACACTCTAAACGCTCCCTCCAATTTGGAATCCATTTGTTGTCCACCTCTCTACCGCCCCATTTCATATCAACTATAAAAGGCACATCTTTTTCGCATGGGTCACAATAACCGTCAATAATAAATTCTTTGTTATCTATTTTATTATTTTCTTCATTTATTTGATTCATCATGAGTTGATATTTTTTACTACCAAGAAAAATATCGTAATCTGTTTTTGATCTAAATATCTCTAAAGGTTCTAACAATTTAACTTCATTCATTTCAACACTTTCAGAATATAATTTTAATTGATAGTTTTGTTTTTTGATTTCTATCTGTACTTCATTTAAAACATTTTTTAAAATATTTATACCTGCGTTAGGCCCCCATGCTTCGGAAGCAAATTTGATTGACTCAGTGCTCAAACCACTCCATTTTTGTTTATTAAAATATAGTATTTCTATTTTCTCTAAATATTCCTCACTATTTTTAGCAATATAAACATTATGGTTGTCTGACAAATTCATACCTTCAGCAGCTAATGGGGTTGCAATAACAGGCAACCCAGCTGCCATTGATGTCCCTATTTTTCCTTTAATCCCCGCCCCGTATCTGAGTGGCGCTACTGAGAGCTTCATTTGGTCTAATAATGGTGATAGCGACTCAACATATCCATGTATCACAATGTCACTTGATGCCAATTCTTTAATTTCCTGAGGTGGATTGCTACCAACTACATGAAATTTAATTCCTAGTCTTTTGTTTCTGATCAGTGGCATGACCTCTGATACAAAATACTTTACAGCGTCAACATTAGGCGTATGTTGAAAACCACCCACAAAAATAATGTCTTTTCTTTCTTCAAATTTCTTTGTGGTGCCTGGTATTGATCTTGAGTATGGTAGTAATTTTAATTTGCCTTTAGGCAACAATCCACTCAATATTCTTAATTCTTCTTCGCTAAGTACAGTTGTCACATCAGCCTGCTGAATTAAGCTCAGCTCCTTTTCTTTGAATTTATTGGCTTTTTTCCTGTGATCATCAGAGTTTATTAATTCTGCCTCTCTTTCCATTCTTAAAAAATGTAAATCAACAGTATGAAATATTACTTTTGCTTTTTTACAATATTTTCGAATTAGATCTATTTGCCTTTCAAAGGCGACAGGTCTTGCTATAAATACCAAATCATATCTAAGTCCATGTTCTCGTACATGTTGCTCAACGCTTGTTACATAAGGGGCATATAAAACCTCTACACCAATGCGCTGTAAGGCAGTTGTGTACTTGGGCATATACAAGAAGTTATCCTCAGGAATGAACGTAACCTGAAAATCCATTTCTCTAAAGAGGATCATCTGGTTGTATGCATCAATAGATCCTGAGTCCTGATCTGGTGTTGGCGTGCAATGGTCTAGCACCAAAACTCTTTTATTTGCTCTACGGTCTTTTGCTTCGTCTACATTTTGACCATTTGGCTGATGTTTATTTAATCTTTCTTTCCATCTTTCATATAGTTTTTTTGTATTGTCAACCTGATACGATTTGACGCCACTATTTAAGTCAGTACCAGATGTAATACCTTCATAATGAATAACTGAAGACAGTGGTTGATAAATTACACGATATCCCTTTTGACGGATTTTCAAAGCTAAGTCGCTATCCTCACAATATGCAGGCAAATAGTGCTCGTCAAATCCTCCAAGTTCATTAAATAAGTTTTTGGGCACCATGATTGAAGCACCCGAGCAATAATCCACTTCTCGTGCATAGTTGTACACAGGCAATTTGGCGTCTTGCATACGGCCAAAATTCCAAGCACTTCCATCTTGCCAAATGATTCCACCCGCTTCTTGCAAGCGTCCATCTGGATAAACCAATTTTGAACCAGCCAACCCTGTTCCAGGAAACTCTAAAAAAGTTCTGTGTAATTCATCCAACCAGTCAAGTGTTACTTCGGTGTCATTGTTCAGAAATAACAAATACTCGCCTTGTGCATTTTGAGCCCCAAGATTGCAGGAACGAATAAATCCTTGGTTTTTTGTATTTTTAATTACTCTTAATCCACTAACCATTTTTAATATGGTCGCGGATTCATCCGGCGAGCAATCATCAACAATCAATATTTCTATATCAATTTTTGATGTATTGTTTGCAATAGATTGCAGGCATTGCAAGGTGTACTCTATCTGCCCATATATTGGAATAATGACTGATACAACAGGCTTACGTGATTTTGGCAAGCAAATTACTTTTGCCCTGCCCATATTTACTTCTGTTGCCATCGAATCAAATTGATTCAAAATTTTAGATTTTGAATCTGTAAAAACTGGAATTTTAAGTTTTTGACTAGCAGCCTTTATATTGAATTCGATGATTTTTTTGAGTGAAGGTTGCTCATCAGCAATACGCTTATACAGCTCGATTGCATCTAAATACCGTTTTTCACGAAATAATAAATTTGCTCGATTAAGAGTAGTTGTCATTGGAAAATACCTTTAATTAAAATTTAATTTAACTGCGTGATAAGCGCCAATTTCGGTACGTATCTTTAAGCTTTATTGGCAATGTTATCCAGCTAATTGGGTTATTCCCTGCTTCAAACAATATTTTCCCAAATTGATATGACAGATGTTTTTTAACTTTTTCTGCTTGATATGCGTCTGCGTAATCTTCTATTTTTATACTCACTTCATAATTTGATTGATCTTTGTTATTAAAATCTCTTGTGATTTTTTTTAATTTAAATGGCAATGTTAAATATGAAATAAATGACGGCTTGCAATTCACCATTGCTGATCCAAGTTTGTAAGGCAAATCTTCCTTTACCAATGACGCGGCTCCATATAAGCGAGGATTTAATTTTTCTTCCGCTTGGGTTAGCTTAAATTTAAGATGCTTATTATTTAAATCAATTTGCTCCAACTCTTCCTGCACCTTGTGCAGTTCTTCCAGCAACATCTGGTTTTCTTCTTCCAAAGCCTTATTACTGCTCACATAGTCAGCAGCTGCCACCGCCGCATGTTGATTCACTTCATCCCTAGCCTGCTGCAGTTGTCCGTCTAACTCACCCACACGGCTAAGCAACTCTGCTTCTTTTTGCCGCAATTCCTCTATGTTTCTTTGACGGTCTTCAGCCAGTGCTGCCAAGTGCTGCTTTTCTTGCGCCATGGCGTGGCCATAAGCGTGTGCTTTTTCAAAGCTTTGCACCAAAGTTGCCAGCTGCTGATTCAGCGCATGCTCTTGCGCCTCTTTCGCCGCCTTCAACTCCTCCACATACCGTTGAATCTTCAGGTTTGACCTGTGCAGCGCCACAAACTTGCTCAGCACCGCCATGTCGGTGTCAAAGCTGGGCTGGTTCTTCACATGCCCCTGCGGCAAGCTGGCCACAGACTGCAAGTCGGCATACATCTGCGCCATCTTGGGGTTGGCTGCCAAGACACGGGAGCAAAGTTGGGTCTTCATGGCAAGCCATGAAGATGACGATTCAGCTGAAGATGACGATTCAGCTGAAGATGGCGATTGAGAATTTGCTTCTCTCAATGCTTCACCCACTGGCATCTGCAGTTCCACCCCCATTTGGTGCTTCACTTGCCTTAAATAGTCTGCGGTTTGGGCCCTGACCTGCTGGCCATGCACCAGCAAGCAACGCTCGGTGTTGCCAAGGTAAAAGTTCAGCAAGGCTTCGTTGTAGGCCAACCAGTTGGCACTGGCAGCCTGCACCACGTCCTCGGTGCAATCCACTTCGGGGTTGTCAAACAAACCGGCCATGGAAGCTTGCGGGCTGTCATACACCAGCACAAAGGCCAGTTGGTGGTCTAGGTTTTTCCAGTAGTCCAGCAGGTAAATGGCTTGCGGGTCGGCCCATCCCCACAGCTCTTGCTCTAGGTTGCCCACCAACAAGTCCAACGCCAAGGTTTGCCATACCGGGCTGGGGTTGATGGGGCTTAAAGCTTCCAAAGCTTGTGTCGCTTCCAGGGGCGGCACACGGTAGGCCCGCAGCAGCATGTCCGACACCTGCGTGGGGCTAAGACCTTGGGTTTTGGACGCTGCGGCGGCTTGCAAGCCACTGCCGTGCAGCACCTGCTCCACAGCCGCATAGCCCGACAAAGGGTGGCCCACCACCATCAGCTTGTTGATGGGTTGAAGCCGCGTGGCCTCGTGAATGGCTTTGAGGTTGCTCATGGCTTACAAGTTCCCTTTGAGTATGTTGTTCACGTTCACCACGGGGTAAATGCCCGATACCAAGATGTTCAAAAACTTCTGCAGTTCCACCGACGAGGCGTTGGACACATACACCACGTCTTTGTTCTTCATGGGGAAGGTTTGCGCTGATAAAAACGCCGAACCTTGCGCCAAATTCATACGGTAAATGACCGGCACTTTGTTGTCTTCGGTGCGTATGCCGCCTCTGGCCTGCTCTGGCACAGCCTCGGGGTCTTCAAACCGAAACACAAACACGCCCTTGGCGTCTGCGCGGTTGTCTTGCAAGCCTCCTACCCGCGCCAAGGCTTGCACCAAGGAAATGCCCTGCCCCTCAAACGCCACCTCTTGGTTTTGCCCCGTGGCACCCAAGGCCGTGAAGCTGTAGGGCTGAAAGTAAGCTGTGATCACGTCGCCTGCGGCCAAGCTGATGTTTTGCGAGGGGTCTTTGATGACGCTTTCCAGCGGCATGCTGTGCACCACGCCGTTGCGTGCCAACTGGATGGTGATTTTGTTGATGGCCTGCTTCACCCCACCAGCGGCGGCAATCGCGTCCAACAGTTTTTCCTGCCGTGGCGTCAAGGGAATGATTTGGCTGTTGGCCACCTCGCCCACCACCGTCACCGCCGAGGTGGTGTTGCGGGTCATGCGCACCATCACCTGCGGCATATTGGCCTTGTTTTTTAAAGCCGCGGTGATGTCTTGCGCAATGGCTTGGGTGCTTTTGCCCGAGGCCTTGATGGTGCCGGCAAAAGGAATGCTGATGGTGCCGTCCACATTCACCACTTGGTCGGGGAAGGTGCTGGCCTTGGCGCTAGAGCCACCCGCCGTGGGCAGCACCGTCATCGCAGTTGCGCCAAACAACAGCGCGGGGGACGCCTCCCAAATGTTCACGTCCAGCACATCCCCCGCACCCACCAAGTTGCGGTTGGTGTCGGCAGGTTTGAACAAGGTGGAAAACTGGCTGCGCTTTTGGGCGTTGTTCATCAGCCGCAGCGTGGCCTCGTTCACCTCAATCAGCTGCACTGTGGGGGCGTTGGGGTCGGAGGGCTGCGTGTTCACCACCTCTTCACCGACGATGTCTTTGCGGCTGGGGCCAGACGTGGGCAGCCATTCCTTGAACGAGGCACAGCCGTTCAATAACAACACAAGAAGGACAGCGATGTGAGGGGTTTTCATGTTCAGTGGGACTGCTCGTAAAACTGATAGGCGCTTGCCATGGTGTCAAAGGGGTGCAGCTGCCCGCCCTGCAACACATAGGCTTGCTGGCAAAACTCTTTGATGCTGGCCTCGGAGTGCGACACCATCAAAATGGATTTGTCCTTTTTGCTGGTCAAGGCGTCGTGGCAGCGCTGGGTAAAACGGGAGTCGCCTGCGGACAAACCTTCGTCAATCAGCAAACAGTCAAAGTTGAAGGCCATGGACAGCGCAAAACCCAACCTGCCGCGCATGCCCGATGAATAGCTTTTCACCGGCTCCCATAAAAATTGGCCCAGCTCGGTGAAGTCGGCCACATAGTCCTTCACCCGCACAGGGTCTGCGCCGTAAATGCGGCATAAAAAGTAGATGTTGTCCAAGCCCGTCAACGAACCCTGCACCCCACCCGCATAGCCCAGCGGCCAAGAAATAGACATGGTGCTGGTGATGTGCCCAGCGTCTGGCTTTTCCATGCCGCCAATCAGGCGAATGAGGGTGGATTTGCCCGCACCATTGCGACCCAAAATCGCCACTTTGTCGCCCAACTGCAGGCTGAAGTTGATGTCTTGCAGCACCTTCAACACCTGGCCTTGCAGCGGGTAGGACTTGCTCACACTGTGCAGCTGCAGCATGCTTACTCGGCCTTCACCAGTTTGGTGACCTTGTTGATCAGCAGCAAAGCCACAGCGGTCAACACCATATTGCAACTGACCAAATAGCCCACGTCGTAGGTGGCGCGGATGCCGCCACCAAAGTAGCCTTCGCGCAGCATTTCCACGCCATGCACCATGGGGGAATACAAAACGTACTCTTGAACGCTGGTGGGTAGCCAACTCACCATGGTGAAAGCGCCGGTCAACGGCAGTGTGAGGTACATGACCACATGCCACACCCGCTCGAAAATTTCGGAGCGTTCGTCCAAATACACCGACACCAAACCCGCAGCCATGAAAAACCACCCCAACAAACACCAAGCCAGTGCGGCTTGCAAGGGGTCGGCAGGCAGGTCCATCAGGTCGAGGCGGGTGAACAAGAGGGTCAACACCAGCAAAGAAACCGACACCGCCGCAAACTCCAAAAACGAGCGACTGAAGGCAATGTCAAAAATGGTGACCACGCGGTGGTACAGCAGGGCTTTGTTGGCTTTGATGCTGCCCGAGGTGCGGCCCACGTTGTTGCGCCAACCCACAATCGCCGAGTAACCCGTCAGCGCAAACCCCGCCACCGGAATGGCACCCTGCGTATGCCCACCCGTCCACGCCCACAGCACCGTGATGCCGATGGAGAACATCATGGGTTCGATGAACATCCACAAAAAACCAATGTTGTGGCGACCAAACCGCGTGATCATTTCCCGCAGGATCAGCGCCTTGATGACCCGGATTTGTACGCGTAGGCCGTGCCATAGAGACCCGTCCGAGCCGTCATTGCGAGCCCCGTCATTGCGAAGCCCGGAGGGCTGAAGCAATCTATTCGTCATTGCGAGACCCGTCATTGCGAAGCCCGAAGGGCTGAAGCAATCTAGCCGGTGGATTGCTTCGGGGCTGCGCCCCTCGCAATGACGAGGGGTTGCTTCGGGGCTGCGCCCCTCGCAATGACGATTCAGGCATGTTGATGCTCTTTCACACCCGCAATCACCATGGCGGCAATGCCCCAAAACAACAGACCCAGCACAAAGGCGGTGAGCACCCCACGAACACGGCGCGGCTCCAAAGCAGCATCTGGCAAGCTGGGTTGGGAAATGCGCTCCAGGTAAAGCTGCTGCCGCTGCGACTCGGTACGGGCTTGCTCCAAGGTGGTCAAGGCCCCCGCCAACATCTTGTCGGCAAACTCTTTGTTCATGGCCAGCTTTTGAAAATCAGCGGCTTTGCTGGCCAGTGACTGCTTGGTGTCGCCCGTCACCTTGGCGCTTTCCAGCGCAATTTCTCTCTCCAGCATGGCCACGGTTTGCTTCAGGCTAGGAATTTGCGGGTTTTCTTGGGCCAGCAACATCACCTGCGAGAGCTGGGTTTTGGCGGCCAACAGCTCGGATTGCAGCTTGGCAATTTGCTGCAGCGGAATGGCGGTTTGCCGCTCGGGGTCGATCACGCCTTTTTTGTTGCGGTAATCAGCCAGCACCAACGAAGCTTCCAAAGCGCGGCGCTGGGCATCGGCCACCTCTTGCTGCGCAAAGTTGATGAGGTCTTGCCGCCCACGGGTGTTCAGCTGGTTCACCCTCGCCTCGCTCAAGCGCAGCAGTTCTTCATTCATGCGCTGGGCGTCTTGCGGCGTGTAAGCGCGGATGGTCAGCGTGGTGATGCTGGACAGGCTGTCAATTTGCTGATCCGCGTGTTTTTGGAAATAACGGTGAAACGCCTCAAAGCTTTGGTCGGGGTCGATGCCCGCAAATCGGCTGAACGGGTCGATGGCCTCGTCGGCAAATTTTTGCTTGATGCCCAGCTTGGTCTCTAGCGCCATCAAAGCCTCACGCGAACGCATGAAGTCGTTCACCACATAAGCATCGTCTTGCGCCCTGGAAAACCCCGCCCCCTTGAACAACATGCCCAAGGGAGAAGCCGACTGACGCTCTGGGCTGCGCACCACAAAGAGCGACTGCGACACATAGACATCCGAGGCGATGAAGCCGTAATAAGACACCGCCACCGCTGTGGGCAACACCACGCACAGCAGCATCAACCAAGAGCGCAACCACAGTGACAGCGCCTGAGCACGCCAAGCATTGAACCTTGCAGGCGTCATCGCGAGGGCAGCGTCCATGGAATCGGTTCATGCCCAGGGGCGTAAAAACTACCCGGCAACTGGGTGATGTTTTTCAAAGCCGCGAGATGGGGGCTGGCATTGAAACCCCGCTCCATGGGTGCTGCTCGCCAAAATCGATCCAAGCCCTCGGTGAAGACTCCTGGAAAGCTTTTGTAAACCGCGCTGCCCATGACGCACAAGGGTTTGGCGAGGTTGAGGGCAAGCAAGCCCATGGTGCTGTTGATGGTGACAACACCCACGGCATTCAACACCAAGTGACTGTTGTTGCCTTCAGAGATGAAGCGAATGCGAGGGTAAATGTGCAATTCTTCAGCCACGGCCTTGATGAAGGGCCAGTGACCATCACTGCCGCGGGACATGGGGTGCTGTTTGAACACCAGCAAGGTGTCGTTGGGCGCATGCGCGGCAAATGAGCGCAGCACCTGCAACACAAATTCAGTATTTTCAGAAAACGGACTGTGGATGGAAATTTGCGCGTCCATGTCGTACTGCAAGGGCACCAAAAAATACGGATGACCGTGCAACAAAGCAGCCCGCAATCGGTCTGGCCAATGGCGAATGGTTTTTTTGAACCAAGAACGTAAAAAGTAATTGGCGTGACCCAGCACACTGGTGGGTTTGTGGTGCTGGTAGTGGGCAAAACGTTTGTCCAGCAAAGCCATGGCGCTGTAATGAACCGCGCTGTACCAACCCATGCGAACCGACTCCATGGCCATCGCTTGCGGCCTCAACTCGCCTGAGACGGGTGGCTGCCATTGGTACAAATCCAAACTGGAGGAATAACCATTGACACCGCCCAACTCCATGGTGATGAAGCCAGGACGAAAGTAGCCCTCCTCCAACACCACCACTGGGATGCCCAGCAAACTGGCCAAGACAATCGCTTTGGTGTGCAAAGGTCGCCCTTGTCCGAACAACACCAGACAGTCCACCTTGTATTGGCGAAGCATGTTTTGCAGGAAAAGCGGCCAAGCGCTGATGTCACCTTCAAAAATCAACGGGCTCAAAGCGCCACAGTCCCAATCGTCTCCGCCACTGAACACGATGCGGTTGACTTCTTCAACCCCTTGCGCCTGGAGCCAGTGGGTCAAGCGGTCAAAAAATGGTCCGACTGGACCTTGCAGCATCAGCACGGAGCGACTGCCCGCCAAGGTAGACAAGGCAGGGTTGACATTGACAATACTTAAAAATGGCTCGTTTTTCACGGTGATTTGGGTTTGACCACGCTACCGCCGGGTCGCGACACAGCAACACAAAATAGTTAAGAAAATGAAATTTATCATTCATTGATACTATTTTGTGTGAAATTTAAAAAATTATTTAGTATTTAGTTGCTAATTTATTAATTTCGTTGAATATCAACGGCTTAGACGACATAGCAAAGCCCAAGGTCGAGGCTATCCCTGACCCGACCAGTCGGAGGGTCATACAGGATGATGAAGGGGGATTGCTTCGCTACGCCAGATTGCTTCGTCGCTTCGCTCCTCGCAATGACATCAGTCTGTGTCGAGAGCATCCAAAGGCAAGCGCGCCAAGGCCTCGGCCTCGGGCAAAGCCTCCACGCCTTTGAGGACCCGGCGCATTTGCTTGCTGCGGGTGTCGGCGCGGTCCAAGGTATCGGCGGCTTTGTGCACCTGCTCACGCACCTTGGCCACCCATTCGCCATAGCGCTCAAACTCGGTTTTGACCGCGCCCAGCACCTTCCATACCTCGGAGGCTT
>JACCEB010405458.1_pt1 | contig 15676 bp, 8 predicted proteins | sample 7454761 | NCBI WGS metagenome assembly JACCEB01 (sample SAMN15323454, study PRJNA562643) | freshwater metagenome | isolation source: river surface water | place: USA:Blue River Watershed | collected 2017-08-18 | reverse complement strand
TACAAGGATACATTGATGGTGTAGCTACCTTGCCACATGCAAGGCTACTATGATTGTGTTTCTACCTTGACTCATACAAGGATACATTGATGGCGCTACTACCTTGCCACATACAAGGCTACTATGATTGTGTTTTTACCTTGAGCCATACACGGATATATTGATAGCATGACTACCTTGAGTCATACAAGGCTACTATGATAGCATGAATACCTTGAGTCATACAAGGCTACTATGATAGCGCGACTACTTTGAGTCATATAAGGATACATTGATGGCGCTACTACCTTGAGTCATACAAGGATACATCGATGGAGCTACAGCCTTGAGTCATACAAGGCTACATTGATAGCGCGACTACCTTGAGTCATACAAGGCTACTATGATTGTGAAAGATATAATTGCTGAATTAATGATATGAAAATATAGATTCAATGTCTTGCAACTTAGAGGAACAATGTTTACTCGATACTATGAGTGATATCATAGTCAATGGATACAAGAGGCCTAATCGTACAGGCACCGATACGCGTTCTTTATTTGGTAAGATGTTTGAGTATCATATGGAAGAATCTATTCACCCTGAAAGCGGAGAACCGATGTATCGGTTACCATTACTGACAACAAAGAAGATGTTTATCCGTGGAGTCTTTCAAGAGTTAAAGTGGTTCTTGAATGGAGGTACTGATTCGAAAGATCTGGAAGCATTGAATGTGAATATTTGGAAAGGTAATACCTCAAAAGAATACTTGGATAAGATAGGTTTGGGTCATTATGAAGAAGGAGAAACTGGTCCTATCTATGGGTTTCAATGGCGACATTGGGGAGCGGAATATTTTCCTGGTAAGAAAGCTTATAGCAATGAAGGTATTGATCAAGTGAAACGAGTAGTAGAATCATTGAAGAATGATCCTTATAGTCGGCGTCACATCATTAGTGGCTGGAATGTTCAAGATTTGGATAAGATGTGTTTACCTCCATGCCTGCTTGCTGGTAGTAAAGTTTTAACCAAACGCGGGTATATCCCTATTGAAGAGATTTGTGGTAACGATTTAGTGTATACTCATAAGGGTCGTTGGCGTAGCATAGCTAATCAACAAGTGAGAGACTACTCTGATCGTGTATATTCGGTATGGCATCTTGGGGGTAGCTATCCAATAAAGTCATCGAAGGAACACCCATTTCTTGTAATGACTGTGGGAACTTACACGCATCCAGAATGGTTACCGGCTAAGAGCTTAAAGATACGTTCACATATGTTATGTATTCCAATTGAAACTATTCAGGAGCCATTACACCTAACCATTTGTGTAGATGGTTCTTTACAAATGATTCAACCAATAGACTATGAGCATATAGGTACACTCATTGGGTCACCAGACTATTCTAAAACTCATATTGGATGGAGCATAGTTAGTCAATTCATTTCGTTCGGTGAGTTAATTATTCCTGAATGGGTCCAGCGGTTACCAAAGACTGATCTAAGAGATCTTGTGAAAGGATTTGAAAGTGTCGCGCAACGGTTGAGTCGTGCTGAATTTCAAGTAGAAAGTTATTCTATCGGTTTGTCCTTACAGCGTATCTATGCCAAGATAGGGTTGATGGTTCAAGTATTACGTACCGCCAATCAAGTTTCGATTCGCTATTTGGATGAGTCTCAAGGTGGGTTCATTGATCAAAACTTCTTATATCTTCCAATAACAAGAATAGCTTGGAAGGTCAAGACTTGCGAAGTATATAACATTGAAGTACAAGAAGATGAATCATTTGTTGTTGACAATATTGCGACACATAACTGCCACGTCTTGTATCAATTTATGGTTCATGAGAATGATGGCGTCCAATACCTTTCATTGATGATGACACAAAGAAGCTGTGATACGTTCTTGGGCTTACCATTCAACTTATGTAGCTTGGGATTCTTATTAGCCATGACCGCGGCAACTGTAGGCATGAAACCATACAAGATTATCCATAGCATCGCAGATATGCATCTATATGAAGATCATATTGAAGCAGCACAAATCCAAATTAGTAGAAAGCCTTTACCTTTCCCATATGTACGAATCAAACAAACTAAACCTAATTTGGAAGATTATTCATTGGAGGATATCGAGGTACATGGATACCAGTCATGCGGGCCTATAAAGGCAACAATGGCTGTTTAAAAAATTGAGTTTTTTTTACTTATTATATACCATAAATTACTATCATTAGTGCAATGTGTAAGGCTATTACTACGAGCGGTGAGCGATGTCGATTAGCTAAAAAAAAGGATTGGTGCCACATCCATGAAGTCGTATCTGTAAAACAGGAGATGAGTTCTAAGGTAAAGATTGCCAAGGATGTGATGAATGCAACAATAGCTGATACTAAACAATTAACCATTGAGAATGAAGAATTGAGACGCGCTGTATCGACACTTGAACGCAACATGGGTATTAAGGTATCTGAGCAAGCTTCTATGATCGCATTATTGGAAGCTGAGTTAGATAAGTCCATGAAGGCAAAGAAGGTTGCACCTATCAGATCAGTCCCAAAGGCGGTTATAGAATCCCAAGAAGTTATCAATAATTTACGTAATACCGTAGAGAGGTTGGAAGATGAGTTAAGTCAAAGTAAGGATGAGATTGAATCTCAAAGAACCCAATATGAAGCTATGATCTCTAATCTAAATGCGCAACTCAATAAGTTGAAAGCAAAGTCTCGTTCAATGGATATCATTATAAAGTTTGAACGATTGAAGCAAGAGTTGGATGAGAAACAAGTTGACTTCTTTGATCGCGATTATAAGTATCATGCCTTGAGGAAGACGCGTAACTACATTGTTCATGCGGGTATCCTTAATGACTGATTGTTTTTTATGTTTCAAAATTGACAGAGACCATTAAAGATATACCACCATGAGTTGCGAATCCCCAATGCCATTTCAAACCAGTTTTGTGTTGCCACTTGAGACTTATGAAGATGACAAGTATAACCGCTTACGTCGCGCATATTTGTTATTAATCGCATCTCTAATTGAAGCTCACTTGATAGATGAAGATATCAATAATTATGTTAATATGATTATGGCAATAGAACAGAGTTGCTACAATGATGCAGTCAAGACTGCCGAGTACGAACTCATGATACCGGATTTTGCTATTGAAAAGTTTGAATATTTGTATCGAACTAAGATAGTAAGAATCACGAAGAACCTGGATATTAACTCCGAGGTTGGAGATGATTATCTCATCACTGCATTATTAGATGGCCACATTGATCCGTTAACTATTTCATCCTTAACTCCTGAAGAGCTTTCTCCATCACGTAATGCAAAAATCTTGGAAACGATTGATGCTCGGCGCTCTCAAAAGGCAACGCAAAAGGTATCCACGCTATATCGTTGTCGTCAATGTGGTAAGAGAGAATGCACCGTACGTAGTGTTCAAATGCGTAGTTTGGATGAAGGCGAAACTCTTATCATTCAATGTGTGTTCTGCTCTTACAAGTGGTTCATATAAGTAGCCATCATGGCATGTCAATTAACTATTGGCATCTTTTTTTTGGTTTGTATATCAAGGTAAGAATATAATGATATAATGATATAATCATGTTAGGTATCCCATATGCATGTACATTGACAACATATGATAGGAAGATCATGAATGGATTAGTTGAGATCAAACGAAAACACACTGAATATGTAAATGCGTTTTATAGGCTTCGTAATATCTCACCAGAACATAATTATGCGATTGAAGATTACTTGAAGAATATTTCAATCTACCTAAGAGAGCATCTACTATGCTATCGTCGATTAGAAGCTATCTTCCGTAAAGGAGCACTAACCATCATATGTCCATTCTTAGTGTTACCATCAGGCAAGGCTACTAATGTGATCCAAATGGGCAAATACTACGATAGTGTGCTTGATATAGAGCTTTCTCGTGCCGAAAAAAAAATAAAACAACTACGTCTCAAGCGTATGAGATCATCCAGTATGCCATAACTTATTTTTTTGATATAGGTAAGAGCGATTGGATAATCATTTCCAATTGAGAGATTCTTTGTTTGAGAGCCTCAATCTCTTCTTGTTGGTTATCTTGCTTAGTAAATATTTGCTTCTGATTAACAGCAAGTATTGGGATAACCTTGCCAGGTGAAAAGACAAATTTATTATTACTGGGATTTAAGAAACCATCAGCTTCGATATCCTCAAGGATGCCTGGATGTGGGACAACCTTAACAAGATCTTTAAAGCCAGCCTTCAGTATATCCTGAGCAACGTACCCATAGTCGGTGGTCGTATCTCCAGATTTCCAATTGAATGAAACTGGCTTGGTTTCAAATACAAAACGCCTGCACATGTCTTTTAGGAGTGGCTGAATATTCTTCTTTAATCGTCTATCTGATGTAATCTCTATCTCTCCTGTACATAAGATCCTACCATCTGCTCTCAATGAGTAATTAGCAGAAGGACCAAACCCTGCGTCTACAATACTATGAGCATTCATGTTATCACTATAAGCATATGCACCTGTAAATTGGTAAGTCGTATAACCTACTTCTATGGGTAAGTTACTGTTGGATGGCGTTCCAATAGATAGTTTAGTTGATGATAATGAATTGATACCAGAAATATTGGAACTACTATTCAGAACTAAAGCCTTACTCGCAGCAGCAGTTCCCGCAACTACCCCATCTATAACTGCAAGTTCGGTTGCGCTGATAATGGTACTACCCATGGTTAAAGTACCACTTGTAGCGATATTAGTTAAAGTACCTACTGTTGTAATGGCTGATTGATTGGCTGTAGTAAGTGTTCCTGTTATCGATGTGGCTGAAAGAGAATTGATACCACTAATATTGGAACTACTATTCAGTATTAAAGCTTTATTAGCCAAAGCTGTACCAGCAGTGACGCCATCAATAACTGCAATTTCAGCTTCAGTAATAACCGTACTACCCATGGTTAATGTTCCACTAGTAGCAATATTAGTCAAGGTACCAACTGTAGTGATAGCAGATTGATTTGCAGTTGTAAGTGTTCCAGTGAGAGAAGTAGCAATAAGATTAGTTGTAGATACTGAATGGATACCAACTATATCTGCATTTACGTCCAACACTAATGCCTTATTAACGGCTGCCGTACCAGCTACCACACCATCGATTACCGCAATTTCAGTTGCTGTAATTACAGTGGATCCTATTGTTAGAGTACCACTAGTAGCAATATTAGTTAATGTTCCAACTGTTGTGATAGCAGATTGATTGGCAGTTGTGAGTGTGCCTGTAATCGATGCTGCTGATAAAGCATTGATACCAGAAATATTAAAACTACTATTGAGCACCAAAGCTTTACCAGCACTTGCAGTGCCAGCAACGATACCATGAATGACCATGATATCAGCCTCATTGATAACAGTTGTTCCTATTGTGAGCGCCCCACTAGTAGCAATATTAGTTAAGGTACCTACTGTAGTAATTGCAGTTTGCGATGCTGTTGTAATCGTACCTATCAATGAGGTGGCCGAAACAGAGTTTAGCCCTGCGATGTCTAATGTCCCATTGACTACTAAAGCTTTGTTTGCACTTGCTACTCCTGGTGTTATACCAGTTAGGTAACCAAGATGTGTAGAGGTCATAGTAGTACCTCCGAGTACAAGAGTAGTAGTACCAAGAGAGTTGATACCTGCGATATTAGAACTAGCGTCTAGTATAAGTGCCTTACTAGCACTTGCAGTTCCAATTGTTAATGATGTTAAGTAACCTGCTTGTGTTGAAGTCATAGTCGTTCCTCCGAGTACGAGCGTTGTAGTACCAAGAGAGTTGATCCCACTAATATTGGAACTACTATTAAGAACTAAAGCCTTACTCGCACTAGCAGTACCTGTAGTAATTGATGTCAAGTAGCCAGCTTCAGTTGCCCCCAAAGTAGTACCACCAAGCACAAGAGATGTCGTTCCAAGAGAAGTAATACCAGAAATAGATGAACTTGCGTTCAGTACTAAGGCCTTACTCGCACTCGCAGTGCCGGGTGTTATTGGGGTTAAATAACCAGCTTGAGTAGCGGTAAATGGCGTCCCTTGTAGATTCAATCCACCAGATCCAAAATAACTAACACCTGAAAGAACATATAAGGCATATGAATTAGTTATAGTCATGTTAGTCCCAGCTGCGGGTGCTCCTTGAATATAAACAGTTGTCGCAATAGCCGAAGTGACATTTGTATTAGTAGCGGTCATCAATGGAGGAGCGATATGGAAGTAAATAAGATTATTAACATCTGTCCCGTTAGCTGCTGTATAATTATTATTAAGAGTAGAGGTCGAGCACAAGAATGCTCTATAGTCGGTACTGTTGGTGTAGTTTCTATTATTAATATTGATATTGGCTATTCCAACATCTAATGTATTTATCCCAGAAATATTTGAGCTACTATCTAATACAAGAGCCTTACCCGCACTTGCAGTCCCAGCAACTACCCCATCAATCACAGCAATTTCAGACGCAGTGATTACAGTACTACCCATAGTCAGAGTACCACTAGTGGCGATATTAGTCAATGTCCCAACTGTAGTGATAGCAGATTGATTGGCTGTGGTGAGTGTTCCTGTGATTGAAGTAGCAGATAGAGAGTTAATACCTGAAATAGATGAACTACCATTGAGAACCAAAGCTTTACTTGCACTTGCAGTTCCTGCAACTACTTGATGAAGTACTGCTATTTCGGATTCAGTGATCACAGTAGTACCCATAGTCAAGGTACCACTCGTAGCGATATTAGTCAAAGTACCCACTGTTGTGATGGCTGATTGATTAGCCGTGGTGAGTGTTCCGGTCAAAGATGTGGCCGATAAAGAGTTAATACCTGAGATAGATGAACTACCATTGAGTATTAATGCCTTACTTGCCGATGCAATACCAGCAGTAATACCATCAAGTACCGCAAGTTCAGCCTCATTGATAACAGTACTACCCATAGTCAAGGTACCGCTTGTAACAATATTAGTCAAGGTACCAACCGTAGTGATGGCAGATTGATTGGCTGTAGTGAGTGTTCCTGTAAGTGAGGTAGCTGATAAAGAGTTAATACCTGAGATAGATGAACTACCATTGAGTATTAATGCCTTACTTGCCGATGCTGTTCCAGCTACTACCCCATCGAGTACCGCAATCTCAGATTCATTGATCACAGTTGCCCCCATAGTCAGAGTACCGCTTGTAGCAATATTAGTCAAGGTACCAACAGTAGTGATAGCAGATTGATTGGCTGTAGCAAGTGTTCCTGTCAAAGATGTAGCGATAAGATTAGTAGCTGATAATGAATCAATACCGGATACATCTGAATTTGCATCTAACACAAGAGCCTTACTTGCACTTGCTATCCCAGCAACTATATTATCAAGCACCGCGATCTCAGCCTCGTTGATAACAGTACTACCCATTGTTAAGGTACCACTAGTAGCAATATTAGTCAATGTACCCACAGTTGTAATAGCCGATTGGTTAGCAGTGGCGAGTGTTCCTGTCAAAGATGTAGCTGTAAGGTTAGTAGCTGATAATGAATGGATACCAGTGATATCTAAATTCGTGTCCAACACCAAAGCCTTACTTGCACTTGCGGTACCTGCGACTACATTATCTATAACCATAATCTCAGCCTCATTGATAATAGTACTTCCCATAGTCAAGGTGCCACTTGTAGCGATATTAGTCAAGGTACCAACTGTGGTAATAGCGGATTGATTGGCCGTAGTGAGTGTTCCTGTCAAAGATGTAGCAATAAGATTAGTAGCTGAAAGAGAGTGTACGCCAGATACATCTGAATTAATATCTAATACAAGAGCCTTACTTGCAGATGCTGTCCCAGCTATGATATTATCTATAACAGCGATCTCAGATGCGCTAATTACAGTACTACCCATAGTCAGGGTACCGCTAGTGACAATATTAGTCAAGGTTCCAACTGTTGTGATGGCAGATTGATTGGCTGTAGTGAGTGTTCCTGTTAATGAAGTAGCCGTAAGGTTAGTAGCTGAAAGAGAGTGTATGCCAGATATATCTGAATTTGCATCTAACACAAGAGCCTTACTTGCACCTGCTGTACCAGCGACCACATTATCGAGTGCGGCTATTTCAGTCTCACTGATAACAGTACTACCCATAGTTAAGGTACCACTCGTAACAATATTAGTCAAGGTACCAACCGTAGTAATAGCAGATTGATTGGCTGTAGTGAGTGTTCCTGTAAGTGATGTAGCAGATAAAGAGTTGATACCTGAGATATTAGAATTAGAATCTAACACAAGAGCCTTATTCGTACTTGCTACCCCAGCGACAACTCCATCAAGCGTTGCAATTTCTGTTTGGTTAATAGATGTCGTACCAATGGTAAGCGTGCCTGTTAAGGTCAAATTTGATAAAGTTCCTGTTATATTGCTGGCTGTTAAGGTATCTACCACAAGTGTGTGAACCCCTGTTAGATCTAGATTTGAATCCAATACTAAAGCCTTACCCGCAGCTGCAGTCCCAGCAACTACTCCATCGAGTACTGCTATTTCAGATTCACTGATAACAGTAGTACCCATAGTCAATGTACCAATTGTGGCAATATTAGTTAAGGTACCGACGGTAGTGATGGCAGATTGATTAGCCGTAGTGAGTGTTCCTGTAAGTGAAGTGGCAGATAATGAATCGATACCCGAAATAGATGAGCTACTATTGAGTACCAATGCCTTACCCGCACTTGCAGTACCTGCGGTAATAGATGTAAGATAGGCTGCTTGTGTTGAAGTAAGAGTATTTCCGCCAAGTACAAGAGTAGTCGTTCCTACAGAATTGATCCCACTAATATTGGAACTACTATTGAGCACCAAAGCCTTACTTGCACTTGCCGTCCCTGGGGTGAGTGAAGATAAATAAGCTGCTTGAGTGCTACTGAAAGTGATTCCCTGAAGACTCAAAGTGCCACCAAAATAACATGTTCCACTAAAAACATATAATGCATATGCATTTGTAATTGTCATGTTAGTACCGGCAGATGGAGCTCCTCCAATGTATAAACTCGAAGCTATGGATGTAGTAACATTTGTATTGGTAGCTGTTAAAATTGGAGCATTTATCTGTACATGTACTTGATGAGTAGTAGTATCCGTCCCGCCAGAAGCAGTAACTGTATTGTTACAGGTCGTAGTGTTGAATAATGCTGAACGAAATGTTGCTAACGATGAATAATTTTTTAATAAAATGGCCGAAAGAAAGTAACCACAAGATAACGAAGTAATACCAGTAATACTATTATTACTATCAACAACTAATGCCTTATTGGCAGATGCTATTCCTGGTGTCAAAGGTGTCAGATACGCAGCTTGTGTAGATGTAAGCGTAGTACCTCCAAGGACAAGTGTTGTAGTTCCGATTGAACTAATACCTGAAATACCTGAGCTACTATCAAGTATCAATGCCTTACTTGCACTTGCAGTTCCAGCAACTACATCATCGAGCACAGCGATCTCAGATGCGCTAATTATAGTCGAACCCATTGTCAATGTACCACTCAAAGTTAAGTTTGCAAAATTACCAGTTAGATTAGTAGTTACTAATGTATCAACCGTGAGTGTGTGGATACCTGTTAGATTCAAACTAGAATCCAGCACAAGTGCTTTATTGGCACTAGCTGTACCTGGAGTTATCGATGTTAAATAACCAGCTTGAGTTGATGTAAATATAGTGCCTTGCAAACTTAACGTTCCGCCAAAGTAGCAATTACCTGTACCGACATACAGAGAATATGAATTAGTAATAGTCATATTGGTTCCAGATGTCGGTGGGGCATTGATATATAAGGTTGAGGCAGTTGTTGTAGTTACATTAGTATTTGTAGCTGATACTACTGGCCCAGAAATAAGCATATGCATCATATGAGTACTATCGGTACTATTAGCAGCAGCTGCTGTATTTGTAACCGCAGTAGTGCTGCATATTAATGATAGAAAATTGTTTACTGTTGTATAAGGTTTACTTGTAATATTGATATTTAACGATGCGCAAGATACAGAATTAATACCTGAGATAGATGAACCACTACTGAGCACTAATGCTTTACTCGCACTAGCTGTTCCTGCAACTACTCCATCAAGTACAGCAATTTCAGACGCACTAATAACCGTACTTCCCATAGTTAGCGTACCACTTGTAGCAATATTGGTCAGCGTGCCTACTGTTGTAATAGCAGATTGATTAGCGGTAGTGAGAGTTCCTGTTAATGAAGTAGCAGAAAGAGTTCCAATGTTTGATATGTTTCTACTTGCATCTACTACAAGTGCTTTACTGGCTTCAGCTGTTCCTGCAGTTGTGTCGACATAATTAAGTTCTGTAGCACTAGCCGTTATCAAGTTGCCATTCAATCGAAGACCAGTAGTGCTACCATTATGCGATTTGATATTGAAATCATTGGCAGCATTGATAGTAACATCTCTACCAGAAGCATTGAGGTCGAGTATGCCAGTTGAAGATACCGATAAGATAGAAACGTTACTAGTACCATTATAAGTGAGTTGGAGCGCAACACCATCAGCACTATTGATATCTAGCTGAGCTGCTGGGTAGGTCGTATTGATGCCAACGTTCTGGAACTTATCCACATAGATACTATTTGTATTTGCAGTCCGGCATAATAGAGAGCTATTAGTTCCATCAGCATCCAAATAGATCCCAGTATTATTGTTAGTTCCTGTAAGAGAACTAATAACTGTTGGGTCAACTGGTGTTAGAGGATTAAATGGTTGGCTATTCCTCACCATTAAATATACCGCAAACGTGTATTTTTAGTTAAACGTTTATAGTATAGTATCAAAAAAATGTGTCTCTTTTGCGATAACCTTACCCAAGAACAGCTTGATTCGCTTGTTTCCATTAACTGTTGTCGATGCCCAAATGTTACTTCTTTACCTCCACAACTCGCATCTATCAAGTTGCTCATCATAAGAGAAACGAATATCACAACCATCCCTTCTTACCCGTCATTAGAATGTTTATTCATGATGGACACGCGCATAGAATCTTTACCAGATCTTCCTAAGCTTAAGAAGCTTAATGCTAATAACTCATCACTTAAAACGCTACCAGACACTCTTTTTAGATTGGAACATCTTAGCATCGAATCAACTCAAATAGAGACCATTCCTGATACACTATATGCTTTGATAGTAATCAATGCTAACAAGTCGAAGCTTAATAGTGTTCCAGATGAATTAGTTAATCTGGTATCATTGTCGGCAGCTTCTACTAATATCGAAGCTTTACCAGAGCTACTAAGCCTTGAGTATGTAGATGTATCTAACACCGCAGTTACTGAATTTGATTTGGATCTGCTACCATCAATTAGAAAAATATACGCTTCTGGTTGCTCATTAAAAGACCCATTTGCTATTATCCAGGAGGGTATCAATCTAACCAACTAACTCTAATAGAGTCTTGTTTCTTTTTTTGTCATATAATAAAGCTACCAATATATACGTTAACCATGAGCAGGAACATTACTCTTCAGCCTCATCAGCAAGAAGTCGTTGATTATTTCAACAATAATAATACAGCAAGAGGGCTACTCTTATTCCATGGAACAGGATCGGGTAAGACTATCACTGCGATTGCAATAGCGGAATCAATGAGAGGATTCAATAGAGTATTAGTAATGGCGCCAAAGTCTTTGCATGATAACTTCAGATCGGAACTAAAAAAGATGGCTCCTCAAAAGTCTATAGAACGGTATGAGTATATATCCACAAATGCATCTAACTTAATTACCAAATTAGAAACACAAGTAGATGAGTTGACTGGATTAGATATTAAGACTCTTGGCTCATTGGATAACTCATTCATCATCATCGATGAAGCACACAATATGCTCACCGGTATGTCCAATGGATCTAAGAATGCTACTGGCTTATATGATTTATTAATGAAGGCAAAGAATGTGAAGATTCTTCTCTTAACGGCATCGGGTATCATCAATAACATATTTGAAGCAATCATCGCGCTCAACATTGTAAAGGGTCCAATCAGAATGTCAGATGGTCATTATGGAACATTGCTCCCAGAAGATAACGAAACCTTTATCAAGTACTTCATTGATGAGAAATCAATCACGCTTAAGAATACTAATAAGCTACGCAATCGAATACAAGGATTAGTCTCGTACAAGGGTGAGCTATTTGAGCATAAAGTCGAAGGATTCTATCCAATGCTTAAACAAACTATCAAGAAAGAGAACTACCCTGATAGATTACCAATCAAGGTTGATCTTGTGAAAATGTCTCCGCAACAATTTGGCGCTTATCTAGGTGCCAGAGAGAAGGAACGTATGGAAGTCAAACAAGCTATCAGGGGCAAAGGTTCCTTTGAGAAAAAAATGCAACCGCTCAAGCATATCCTTGGGGGTGCTCTCACTAAGAGTAGCACATTCAGTAGAAGCACATCATATCGCATTAAGTCTCGACAGTTAAGTAACATTTATATCCCAGAAGGAGAAGACTGTGCTGATATGAAAGTATGCTCACCCAAGATGTATCTCATTGGGACAAGAATCAAACCTGGGCGTAAAGCTATCATTTACTCTAACTTTGTAAAGGCAGGTATCGAACCTATGGGTGAGTACTTGGAACAATTGGGATACAAAAGATTTACTCCAAGTAGTTCTTCAGAAGAATCTAAGAATGGTTACTATGGCATCTATACTGGTGATGTCTCACCTGAAGATAGAACTGCGACATTAGCCGAATACAACAAAAAAGATACCAAACTAACAGTATTGCTGATTAGTTCTTCGGGTGCTGAAGGTCTTTCCGCCAAGGGTACAAGAGATGTTCATATCATTGAACCTTATTGGAACTGGGAACGTTGTCTTCAAGTTATGGCCAGAGGTATTCGTTATATGTCTCATAATCATTTGCCAGAGAATGAAAGAAACGTTCAAGTGTATCTTTATTTGGCAGATTATCCAGAAGGTCAAAAGCAGCCAGAATATCCAACTGACGTGTACTTGTTTACAGAATCGGTTAAGAAGTATGAAATCAATTCTCAGATGACTAAGCTCATGGCGTCCACAGCTATCGACTGTAAAGCTTTCAATAAGAAACTCAACTTTGATTGCTACTCATGCGCGCCTACTGATGGGAGCCCTGTCTATTTACCAGACTTGGATAAGGACATGCAATATGAGAGTCCATGTGCCGACGATATGCTTAAGTTAAAAGAGTTTGTCCTCAGAGGAAAGATCTACTATACGGATGACAAAAATAGATACTACACCAAGAGCGGGGATAAATATAGCCTTATTGTAGATACAGATATCATTGAATATATCGATAACCATATTGATGCCAAATAGTGCTGCAATATGCAGTATCAAAAAAATTGATTTTTTTTTGTTATTATACCTGAAAGAGATTGTTCAAACAATGCAGCATACAAGTTCGCCAAATACACCTACCAATTCTTATCAATTAAATACATCTAGTGCTTCTAATCCAAATGTCCAACTTGCACCAAATGGATATAGAAATGGTTCTCTATTTAGTTTTATCATGGTTCTACTTGGTTATCCAAATGAAACGTGGCGGCAGTATTTCTCTTATACAAATCTATTCTCATTCATTGGATTAAAGGATATGGATAATGGAAAGAGTTTGGCATATTCTCTACTAGTAATAATATTACTATGCAAATATATATGGATTTGGATATTAACTCCAAACGAATATAGAGCATTATTAATCGTTTCTCAATTTATTTCAGATATCTGTGGGATGGTACTCGAGTTCTTATTTGATACAAGTCTTAATAAGAAACTTGATGACATACGTCGGGAAATGAACGATGAATTTAGTATTGCAAGACAAGAAAGAGGGGCTATGAGATATGAACTAGAACAAGCGAAAAAGGAACGAAAACAAGCGAAAAAGGAACGAGAACAAGCGAAACTAGAACGAGAACAAGCGAAAAAGGAACGGAAAGATATGAATCATAAATTAGAACAAATATTGAATATTTTAGAGAAGCATGGAGCTTTACTTGAGTCCTTAACTAATAATTCTCAAGCTCATACTAATATTGCACAAGATAAGACTAATACTCTACACGTTGTTCCTATTAAAGACAGTTTTGAATCTACTAATGTTTCTCTTGTTGAAAAGAGTTTTGAAGAGATAGATGCCATATGGGATGGCCTAAGGCAACGGAAACCTAAAGGTTCGCAATAGATATTGCTCTTAAAAAGATGCATATTTGCATTTCCAAAAGTCTGTTTTTTTGACCTATTTTTGCCCGTTTCAAGAGCGTTTCTAGTGGGCTTAAAATTGATATTCTCCCCATAAATATACACCAACGTAGATCTCAGATCCGACCAATTGCCTACGAACAATGTCATCAATGATGGAAACCCAAAAACAAAGCATCCAAGCTATTACTGCTCTCTGTAATGCTCACCTTGAGCAAGATGAGAAAAAGAATCTAGCTTGGGCCTTTGCAATGGAATCTCTTTCTAAGCAATTTGACTTAATCCACTCATTCTTATCCTTGTTGAAACTAATCATTTTCGGACAATATCCTTTGGAGTTTTTCATTAACTTGAAATATTTCTACATGGATTTTACATCATCCGAATCTAAAATGATAGCTGTCTTAACCAGTGCAGGATTTGAAATGGATAGAGATATCATATCAGTTACTTCAACTGAGAATGAAACTGAGGTTGAGAATTATTTCATCACATATGCTTCCTTCAAAGCCTTCATCATGAATGGCGATAATGCTGAGAGACGCAATGTGTTGATCATGGGTGAAACCTTGTTCAGCATCTTCATGGGTAAGATTTCTAAAACTATCTTGAACAGGATGGTTTCTTCTAAGATGACACACTTTGCTATTATCATCGCATATGATACTGACTTTGATAAGAATGCTCCTACGCAACTTGCAAAGATTCGCAGTGAGAAGAAAGAAATTGTACTCAACTTGGCTGATAAGATGAAACCATCTGCGTTAATCAGTAAGATGCTTGAAACTTTCAAACCCAAATCATTTGTTCAAATTATCAAAGGATCAAAGGCACATGTCAAATCAGTTCTCAAATCAGTCAATGATGATGATATCATTATCCCATTAGCCAAAGCTCAGTTGCTTGACGCGAATGCAGATATTGAACGCATACTTGGATATGTGAAAAAGGATTTGACTACACCTTACCGAACTTCAGTCAAGGCTGATATCGCATCTTTCAATAAGGATATCAATGAGAAGAATAAGACTGCAAGACTGAAAACGCCTCGACAAGAAATTCCGAAATCAGATCTTACTTGGGGATACACTATCAACAAGTCGATGATTGCTCTTAATCCAAAGATTGAAACATTGTCATTTGACATTGACGATATCGCCAAGTGCATCAAACAAAACTACCTGAATACTTTAGCTGGCAAACATGTTTCTATGAACAAGTTAACTAGTCAGAAATATTTGGATTTAGTAGAACAATTGGTGCAAGAATTGGATGAGAAAGAAGAATATAATAGTGCCGAGAAGGGATTTGTATTCACAAAACTTCTAGAGAAAGCTTCTAAGCGTGACAAGATCAAGTATCTTGAAACATTTATCATAGAAGATCCTAAGAAGAAAGTTGCGGGAAAGACTG
>JACCEB010827628.1_pt1 | contig 15679 bp, 3 predicted proteins | sample 7454761 | NCBI WGS metagenome assembly JACCEB01 (sample SAMN15323454, study PRJNA562643) | freshwater metagenome | isolation source: river surface water | place: USA:Blue River Watershed | collected 2017-08-18 | reverse complement strand
TCTGCAACAATAGCGTTAAAAGCAGTTAACAATCTTGGACGAACCCAACTTGTGCTTGGAGCAATAGTTGTTGGCTCTTCTCCTGTATCGATTGTATCATACATTTCTTGGATACGATCTTGTGCAAATGTTCCTGCGGCTGCGCCGCCTGGAGTACCCGAAACATCCTGTACTGATGCAGTTGTTTTTGTCCATCCACCGGTGTTGCCTACAGCAATATTATCGATGAATGATTTAATTCTTGCTTGAACTGCTAATGCTTGATCTTTCTCACCTGTTTCAACAAAAATGCCTTTGCTGTAGTAAGAACGTGCGGCCACCTGTGTTGCTAGGTTACCACCATAGGTTAAGTCATAAACTAATGCGTCTACGATATAACCAACATCTCGCTCGCAGGCTGTTTGTCCTGCGCCACCATATGTAAATCCAACGAACGGAGCCACGTTGCCAGAAATTTGTGCATTAATCCATGCACTAACCTCTGATTGAATAAATGCTTTGTTAGCAAGAATTAATCTTGCGGCGTTGTAATAATCTGCATCGTACGCATTGCCTGTGCCACCAGTCGGTGTTGGATATACAAATGCTGGAACAGAACTTAGACCGTTTTCTAAAATTGCTTTGATTGATGCAATATTAGTTGTTACAGAATCTAATGCAATAGTTTCTGTGACATTAAACATAAACTCTTGTGTTGCTGTGTTGCCTTCTGTTGGCACAATAGAGTTGTTTGCTACTAAGTTTGGTGCAACGGCCTTAATTCTTTCTAGTGCAGAAATAGTTTTTGGCTTGTCATTAACTAAATTTGCAATAGCAGGCTTAGGACTGATAACAGTTGAACGTAGTTCATCACCGACAACTGCGGTATTCTTTGGAAGAACGATCGGTAACACTTCGTAGAATGTACCAGTCTTAACGCTAATTGTTGTGTTTGAAAATACTGCCGCTGGAATTGCTGTGGATGTTCCTGCTAGAATACCGTCAGTAACAATAGTCAATAATGACTGTGCTGTAGTTACTGTGTCTGCTTCCGCAGTTAGTGTACTGTCGACAATTTGTGCTACTGCTGTGTTTAAAGCAACACCGTTGGCCAATTGATAATTAATTTCTGGTGGGTTGTTATTTAAAACATCTTCCACTAGATCTTTCATGTAGTTGTATGCGGCAACAGTTTGAGTAATCTGTTGTCCAAAGTTGCTGTTAATGTATGCACTACCTGCAGTAGTATAATAGGCTTTAGCAGCCTTGGTTGCTTCTTCATTACCACCATGGCCGATATCGTAAATTAGTGCATCTACTAACAGGCCAACATCGCGCTGGCAGAAATCATAATCGTAGGATAATGAGCCTGTCATCGATGCAGTTTGTGTTGTTAGTGTAGAAACTGTGCCACCTTGTGTAGAACTAATTGTAAAGTGTGCGCCGTCTACAACTGTTTTAACAAAATATTTTGTTCCAGCAGTTACGCCGCCAACTGTTCCTGAGAACTCGATAGGCATATTTGCTGTTAAGTTTGTTGTGTCGTCTGCTGTAAATTCATTAGTTGCCGCAGAACTTGCTGTAATTGCTACAGAATATGTGTTAGTAACCCAGTTACTAACTTCTTTCATAATGAATTGTTTGTTCTTTGCCAACAATTCTGTTGCTTGTCTATTTCTGTAACCTTTTTCAATTTGTTCACAGGCATAGCGTACAGTCTTCCAAGGTTTATCGATTGTGAGACCTTGTCCGTCTTCGAGACTATCTGTTCCTAGGGGAGCAACATATACTAAGTTGTTAATAACACCATAGTAAGCCCATGTAGGATAGCCACCACTGACACGCAATAATTGGCCTTCTGTGCCCACTGGCAGTCTTGTTGGACCAGTTGTACCGTAGTAGTAAGTATCGCCTGCTGTGGTTAGAACTGCTGATTCGCTACCAGCAGCCAATAAATTCCAATATGTTGCAGATGTATCTGCATCAGGTCTGTTTAAAGTACTTGCTGTATGTTCTAAGATACAAATGTAACTATTTGCGCCAAAGAATACTGCATCGCCCTGGACATAACTGTGTCCTGTAGTCCATGTTACAGAATAACCGCTTTCAATAATAATATTATCAATTGCGCCGGCAGTTACTCCGTCTACTGTCAATGTTAAATCGTTGGCTGGGCTAATACCGCCAACGCTTGTACCAGAGATAACAATTTGATCTCCGTCTGAATAATTTGTTCCTGTGTTGTTCTTAACAACTGTATAAACAGTTCCTGTACGTGTAATATCAAAAGTTGCAGCCGAGCCAATGCTTGGGCTAACTGATGTTCCAGATACTCCAGTGTATGTTGTTGACACATTGGTCCACTTAATACCTGTGTTTAGTCTATTCCAATAAGTTAAGTTAGGTGGCTCTTGATTTGTGTTATCTGCTATTGCTAGGTAAGTAAAACTTCCTAATCTTACAACATCGCCTACTTTATAATCGGTAGTTGACACCCAGTCGCCGTTGAAATTAAACCCTGTAGTATAAACGTCCCAGTATGCGGCTTCTGTGCTTGGATTTTGGTTTGTATGATTTTGTGTGGCAATATATGAATAACCGCCATATGTTACTACATCGCCTTCTTGATAGATTGTAGAAGAGCTCCAAGAGTCTTCAAATTGAAGACCTTCAACAAACACTCCCCACTTAGTATCATCAAAAGTTGTACTAGAAGTATGCTGTGTTGTGCAGATCCAAGTGTTAGCACCGTACTTAACAATGTCGTTGATTTTATATCGTACGGCAGAATTCCATACACCTAAATATTCTAAACCGTTATTGAATACAGTCCACTTGCTTTGATCTGCTTCAAGTCCTAATGATGAGGTAGCGGCAGATGTGTGTGCTGTATTACAAATATATGTAATACCGCCGTATGAAACAAAGTCATATACGCGGTAACGAGTCGATGTTGCCCACTCGCCTGTCCAGTAAAACGATTCTGCAAATGCTTCCCACTTGCTTTGATCTGCTTCTAGACCTAGTGTTGTAGTAGCCGCTGATGTATGAGAAGTTAAACAAATATAAACTAAGCCGCCGTACTTAACTTGGTCGCCTTTGTTATAATAAGTAGAAACGTCCCAGTCGCCTTGCCAACTAGTACCGTCACTGACTAGATTCCATTTTGTTGGATTTGCGTCACTATCAGTGACAAATAAACTTGATGAAGTATGATTTATAACACAAATATAACTCTTGCCGCCAATGTTGACTACGTCGTCAACTACGTAAGAAGTACTTGGTGTCCAATCACCTTGCCAAACAAATTTAATTCTACCTAATCTAAATTCTGCCATTTTATATCATCCTCTGATAGTATTTATCTAAACCCAAAAAATGGGATTTTATATTGCTCCTGGGCGATTCCATGTGTTAACAAAGTAAGAATACGCCATACCGTCGCCGTCCCAACCGCCAAATTGACCGTCAACTGTTACCTTTGTTGGCATATTAACTACTGCGCCTATTAGACCTTCTGGTATAGTACTAGCGATTCTATCTGCTCCGCCTACTAAAACTGTACCAGCAATCAACTGTCCAGTAAATGTATTTGCACCACCTTGACTTAGACGTCCGGTTAAGTATGCCTTAATTGCTCTCTGTGTTGGAATAATATTATTACTGTTAGCAATAAATGTTTCGTCTGTACTAAACTGTCTAATAACCACGCTAGACCCGCCTACAGCAATACCGCCCAATGAAAGTGTTTCTAGGCCTGTTAGTCCAAACTGTGTAGCACTCAAAGTAACAATACCTGTTGCCTGCTCAACACCAAACAAGTCACCAACTTTAAAGTTACCGTCTTGGTCTGTACTTGTGTAGAACACACGACCAAAGTTCACTTCAACTGCTTGGTCCTGTGGAGCAAGAACAGTATCTGTTGGTAAGTTAGGGTAATTTGATTCTATTGCATTACCGTAACCTACGTTCAAGAAGTCATGACCTGTTAATCTTGCCTGACTGTACTTTGTTCTAATAATAATATTTGCTTCGTGCGCCGGACTTAGTTCCACTGACATATCTGGAGATATTTCGATGTTTGCTTCAATATTTGGAGCAACTGTTCCATACACCGGTGTAGCACTTGTTACTTTGTAAATTTTACTATTACCTGTAATAACCAAGTTATCTCCAGGTGCAGGTAGTTTAGATAGATTCTTAACTATCAATGTTAATCCAGTTTGGAAAGTATCAGCATACCCGCTACCGTTAATTGTAATAATTGTAGAGTTAGTATTATAGTCTTGTCCTCTGTTTACAAAAGTTGGATTTCCTAGTGTACCGTTGCTAGTTCTCAATGACGTAGTTGCAGAAACAGTAACGTTTGGATCTCTAAAAGTTAATGTTGGCGTACCAGTATACCCTGAACCTGGCTCCCATAAACTAATAGATGTAATAGTTCCAGAAGTAATAACTGCACGACCTTTAGTTCTGCAACCTGTTTCAATAATACTACCGACAGTTTGCTCTGCCACTGTAACAAATTTGCCTTCGTCGTTATTTGCGCCAACAAATGCAAATTTAATAGCACCATATCCGTCATCCGATACTGTGCGTTCTGTCCATGAATAGCCGTCTTCAGATGTATATGCAACTCCAGCAGTGCTAGATAGAGCTAAAAATACACCTTGACCATATTCAATTTTGTTTACACCTGAGATAGTATATGGCGATTGTGTCCATGTTATTCCATCTCTACTGTAAGCAGGTTTAGCACTACTGCTGGAAACTGCAATAAACAAGCCATTGCCATAGGCAACATCGCTCCATGTTGTAGAACTAGGTAATGTTGCCGATGTCCAACTTGCACCGCTTGTACTATAAGATGCAGTGGTACTGACTGTTGAACTAGCAGTTCCTGCAACAGAAAATTCTGTAATGGCACCACCAATCGCTGCCACTCCTGTTACAGTAATTGTAATATCGTTTGCTGTACTAGCACCGCCTACTGCTGTGCCTAAAATCCTAACTATACTAGAAGTTGTATAACTTGAACCTGCGTTATTAATTGTCACTGTATAGCCACTGCTTCTAGCAGTTACATTAAATGTTGCTCCAGATCCGCCGCCAGAAGTAGTAGACGATGTAACACCAGTATAAGTAGTTCCGTCAGAAACTGCAACAAATTTTCCATTACCAAATGTTAGTCCAGTCCAACTTCTTGCAACTAATCCTGTACCACTATTCCATGTTCCGCCGTAGTCTGAACTGTAGGCAGAGCTAGTAGATTCAGTGGCTATAGCAACAAACTTTCCGTTTCCGTATGCAACTTTACTCCATGTAGATACTGACGGCAATGTGGTTATTCTCCAACCTTCTCCATCATTAATAGAATATAATGCTGTAGAACTTGTTTCGCCAAGAGCGGCACCGCTTGATATTACAGCCCAACGATTGTTACCGTAGGCAATATCTGTCCAAGTTTTTGGACTTGGTAAAGGTATTGCATCCCATGTTGCGCCGCCGTCTGTCGATTTTCCAGCAATAGCATTGCCACTTGGCAGGGCGATAAATGTACCGTTGCCGTGATCTAATCCTACCCAACTAGACCCTGGGGCCAATGTATTAGTTGTTGTTGCTGTTTGTGTAAAGCCTGGTGCAGATATAGTAACTCTGGGTTCGACATAGTAAACAGTCGAGTTATCTAATAACGATTCTATAGTAGTTCCTGGATTCATGTGATCCCATCCTACTGCCGCAATATTCATAGATCCAGTATCTGTTTTTAATGTAGTTGCTGTGCCGCCAGGAGTTCCGCTAACTGTAAATGTTGATGTACTGTCGATAGTTTTAACATAATATGTTATCCCGGCAGACACATCTCCAAATAAGTTAGTCGAATACGTACCGTTCATAGACCCATAACCAATGGTCAGTGTTGATTTTGAATTTGTAGTTGTACCAGTCATCGAGCCTGATGCTGTGGACAATGTAAACGCTGCCGCTGTTGTTTTTCCTAGTACATTTCCAGTAGCAGTCGAAAGATTCAACGCACTACCTCCTGGAGAAGCACTAATTGTAAATGTTGTTGCATCATTAACAGCCAAGATATAATATGTTGTTTCGTTAACAATACCGCCAAATGTATTTCCTGTAAACTTAATTGGATTATTTGCAACGAATCCTGCTGTCGAGTCAACAGTAATCAAGTTTGTTAAAGTTTCTGTTTCTGTTACAGTTACAGAAATAACTGTATCTGTAATTGTAAATGTTGAAGAGTTAACTATTTTATTAATATAATATTTTGTTCCAGCAACAATACCTCCAAAGACAACTCCGGTAAATTCGATTGGATTTAATGGCACCAATGATGCTGTTGACGATGTTGTGATATAGTTTGTGGCCGCTGTAGTTGCCGTAGGAGTTATAGTTACTAATGTTGTTGATATTGTAAATCTATCTAAAGAAATAACATCATTAACATAGTATGTTGTACCTACTGCAATATCTCCCATCGATGTTCCGGTAAACTGAATAGGCATGTTAATTTTCATATCGTTGGTTTGAGCCAAAACATAACTGTTATATCCTGGGAACGACATAGTCATTGCGCCTGTGGCAGAATTTAGCAACCACGCTGTACCAAATGGTTCAGTGCTAATAGTAATTGTTGTACTATCGAGAATTTCTTTAATATAGTATGTGTATGAGTCGGTAACGCCACCAAATACTGCGCCGCCAAATCTAACCTGCATATTAACAGTCAATTTTGCTGTACTTGATAATATTACAGTATTTGTCGATCCACCGATAGTTTCAACAACGTTAACAAAATCGACAGACGTATTAGATACGGTAGTACTGTAGTATGTAGGAATAAATTGTACTGGTTGATCTAAGTATAATGTATCTGTAGTGTAACCAGTATCTAACGTAAGTATTCCGGTACTGTTATCTGTAGAAATAATGTTCAACGGTTCAAAAGATTCTTTAAGAATCTGTGCTACTTTGATGCCTTCGTCATATGACGAAATATATCCGTACTGGCCTGCTCCTGTGCCGCTGTTAAGGAACACTCTCATACCAATGTAATTACTTGCAGTTTTTGTATCTGATCCTGCTAGTGTAATAGTTTCTTCGTCTCCTGCTTGAGCATTATTAGATGAAACTAAGTAATTCCTTCCGCCAACTGCACTGCCTGTATCTGTAATACGTGCTTGGAATATTGCATTGGATCTAATTTCATCGCCAATTAAACGAGCATTAGTACCGGCGCCCACTACAGAATAATTTGCATAGGCTGTATATTGATCGTTTTCTGTTTCAAGATAGAATGTAGGATCTGAATTAATTTGTACTTGTGCTCCGTAGAAGCGTGTATTTCCAGTAAGTCCTGCTCGACCTCTTGGATAAATTCTGAATTGAAGATTATTGTTCAATCCAACATTGTCGTACACTGTCATCCATATTCTATACCAACCTTCAGTTAACTCTAGTTTACCGTATGAAACTGGAACTGCACCACCGGATGCCGTAGATACTGCAAGACCTTTAGTGCTAAATGTAAATTCTAAATAAGAGTATACTGTTGAGGAACCGCTGTATATTGCGGCTATGTCAAATGTTGCAGATGATCCTTGTTTTGCGTATATGCTAAATGTGTAATTTAAGTCGCTGTTTGTTGGGACTACACCTGTAACTGTAGCAGATAATATAGAACTACCTGATAGAGTTGCTACAGTCAAGAAACAATCATTTGTGCCGTCTTCGCCGCCTAATGAGCTTCCTGGGATTCTTAGTTCGTTACCTGTAACGTAACCGCTGCCGCCAGCATTTACTACTGCTGAATAGCCTGTGGCGCCTACAGTGATATCAAATGTAGCACTACTACCTGAACCGGTTACGTTAACTGTATCTACTGCTGTGTAAACTTTACCTGGAGGTAATACAGAAATGTTTTGATAGATATAACTTGAATCGCTACCCGATGTAGAGCCGGTTAGTGTCCACGCATCTGATTGTCCAAACGGGGATGTTGTATTTTTTTGAATTGTAACATTGCCGTCTGTAGTCCATGGACTAGTTGAAAATTTATTACTGTACTGTAATAAGTTTGTAGTGCCTGCAACATAATTAGAACCAGCATTACTAAACTGTATTGATAGTAGTTCGGCATTAGTACCAAATGCACTTTGTACACTAGCCTGTACTTGACTAGATCTGTTATCTATTTTTCCTGAGATAGGAACTTCTGTGTCATCGTAGCCTTCAGCAATAACACCATATGTACCATATGAGCTGTTACCGTTGGTAGCACGGATACGTCCACCGTCTTCAGCAAAATAACCAGCATAGGCATAATACGAGAACACAGAAACTGCTTCAGTTAATGATCCTGTACCAGTACACCAACAACCGATACCGTCGCTTAAAATTTGTGTAAAGTCGTTAGTTGTAATAGATTTATTGCCACCGTTATGTAGTGTTCCGTCAACTTTATAACCCACGCAACCAACACCAAATGTAGTTACGTTTTGAATATAAGGGCTTCGGCGAATAATCCAAGTTCTAGTATCGTCTGGTCCATTGCCTGGATCTAGACTTACATAGGCGCCGCCTGTTGGTCTACGTGTGCCAAAGCCGTTTGGGCTTGTTAAAGATCCTGCTAGACCTGTTAATGTCATATTACGAATACCTGTAGCATTACGTACATAGAACATATCTTTTAAACAGTCTCCAGCATATACTGTCATAAATCCTGTGCCGGTTGTTAATGCGACTACATCTCCACCTACTGTTTCTGATATGCTAATTTGACTACCTACTATTTCTTTAACATAGTATGTTTGTCCTAAAGTAACTCCGCTAAAGTCATCGTTTAATGTTGCCGCAGAAAATTGAATAGGCATATCAACTACAACATTCTTAATAGATCTTAGTGTAAATCTATTTGTCGAACTGCTAGAACTAGAAGTTGATGTATAAACAGTTACTTTAGGTTGTACTACAGTTCCGCGAAGTTCGTCGCCAATTAGAGCAGTATTATCTGCGACTACAATTGGTAATTCTTCTGAATATGTTCCTGTCTTAATCATAATAGAAGTCGTTTGACCTTGATTAATTAAAGGCACATTTTCTGTGCTGGCATTTTGTATTGCATCGATTACAATGTTCATCAGGCTGGTAATTTCAAGATATGCACCAGACTCTAAAGTTAATCCATTGTTGATATACTGTTGTACTGTTGGATCTGCTATCACTTCCCAATTTTGATTTCCAACAGTTTCTGGATTGTTATCGATGTTGTCATCTATTAAACTCTTATAAAAAACTTCGTTCCAATAAACGATATCGTCAGTAACATAAGTTTCTGTAGCGTCCCAAACAATATTTTCAACTTGATAGTTAACGTCTGGGATAGAGTTTTGATAAACATATCCAATCAATACTAATAATCGCTCAAGTGCGGCAACAATATACGGTTGTGCCGCATCTGTTTCTGTGTTAAAGAAAGTAGTAGTGCTTCCTTCAGCAAAGAATGCCTTGGTAGCAATTACTGTTCTACTGTTACTAGCTCTAGTAATATCATAAGAAAGAGCATCGATAATTAATTCTGCATCTCGTCTAGTTGAATATTCTTGAAATTCCGATGTTGGGCTAAATGGAGAATTGCTATTTGCTTTTTGATATAGCATCCATTGATACATTTCTTCAACTAAGAAATTTTTATTTTGTGTTAAAAGTGTATTAGCATTCTGGAAATAAAAACCATTCTCAACTTGCTGACAAGCGTAGGCAATAGTTCTCCAAGGTTTATCCCAGGTTTGTCCATGATCTGCATCGTCTACTCCATCGTTAGACACATAGTACAAATCTGGAATAACAAACATTTTTTTCCAGTTTGGCTGTCCGTTGGAAATATGGAAGTGATAATCTTCTGTGTCTCCTGCTGTGCCGTTAAGTGGAATAATCGGAACCGCAACAGTTGATGTTCCGTCAAATGTAACAATGTCGCCTTGAGTATTACCTGCGTTTTCTTTTGCATGAACAACATACACTACCCAGAATGCGTTGGCAACATCTAGGTCTGGTCTAAAGAAAGAACTAGATGTATGATTTCTAATACAACGGTATGTACAGTTTTCCCAGATTACTAAATCGCCAATGATATAATTTGTAGTATTAGACCAGAAATTAGTCCATTTAATTGATGGTACAACTAGTCTCCAGTTAAGGTAATTAACACCTACAAAGTCAATGTTATCTCCGTTGGTCAATGAACCATTAGGAACTTCGCTGATAATCAATGTTGTACTGTCATTTACAGATACTACAGTCTGCCCTTGTGTAAATGATGGATTGACTAAGACCATACCTTTTGTAATACCGGCACTTGAAACAACTTTTAAAGTTGTTCCAGAACTTCCAGTGTCTACATAAGAACCAGTTACTGCATAACTTGTTGGGTCTTGTCCGGCGCTGTCTACTACTGCTGTGAATAATTGTCCGCCTCTGCGTACAACATCGCCAACTCTATATTGAGAACCCGAACTCCATTCGTTCATCATTCTATAACCTTGGGTTACTAGTTCCCAAGCAGATGATGAATCAACAGCATTAACTGAAGGAATAATATTAAAGTTATTATTGATTAAACTTACATAAGTGTAACCACCATAGATAACAATATCACCTTTTTGATACAATGCTGAACCAGTCCAACCGTTTTCAAATTGTGTACCTGGTAGCCAAACATTAAATGTAGTTGTATCAAATGTACTAGTAGAAGTGTGTCCTTCTGTACAAATATAAACATCTGCACCTAGTTTAACAAGATCGTTTAACTTGTATCTTGTTGTTGCAGTCCAAGCACCTTTGTATTCGATGCCGTTGTTTACTACTTCCCATTTGTAATTGTCTGCTTCGCGACCGTCTGTGATATTGTCAGCAGATGTATGATCTTCGACACAACGATAAACTATACCGCCATATTTTACAATGTCTCCAAAACCATAAACAGTAGAAATAGCCCAAGCAGTATTCCAGTTATCAAACTGTGCGTATGTGTCCCACTTGGTTAAGTCAATAGTTGTTAATCCGCTGGTATGTGCTTCAGTACAGATATAAACGACACCGCCGAATCTAATGATATTACCGATTGAATAAAATGTGCTTGGAGTCCATTCTTCTTTCCATGCTCTACCATCAATCATTAATTCCCAACGAGGTGTACTTGCGCCACCGCCTGTTACATAATATAAGTCGTCGTAGAAATTACTAGAGGATGTGTGCGGCTCTTTACATACGTAAGTTTTACCTTCGTATTGAGATACAGCGTCTCTGTTGTAGAACACGCCATCATTCCATTGTCCTTTCCAGGTATATCTTAATCTACCAATTTTAAATTCTGCCGCCATTTTTAATCCTTAAATTATCATTAAACTCATGTACTTATCACACTATAGAATCGACTGGATAAACATATTCTTTGTTTAGGCGTACAACAAATTCGCCGTTGTCGTTGATATAGTAAAACATACTTCTGCTGTCCCATCTATACTGATCCCATTCTAAATTACTAAATGGTCTACTATGATCCAGTTCCAATCTGCCTTCAAAGAAATCGACCCCGTATTGAAAATCTGTAAAGTCGTTTTCTGTTAGACCAGGATTGTTGATAGTAATATCGTCTTCGTCTTTTAAACCGTCAACTTTAATAAAATACAGCATTCCGTTGTCATCTCTTCTTAGCCCGTAGAAAAAACGTATGCTAAGGTCACCTGCTAGGTCTGATGGTTGTGTTCCAATATAGTATGTCATTGTCTATTCCTTATGATATTTCAACATAACTCATGATGCAGTCTAGTGCCGCTTCTTGGCTAGCAGAAATATGAATTGCGTTGTTTGGTGCTAAAATTAATTTCTCACCACCGTTAACAACACGTAAACTTGAATTCGGTGCTATAATAATGTCTTTAATAAAATAACCTACAGTACTAGCATCGTCTGTAACAGTAATACTGGCTAAAATATTACTGCCTGTTAAATTTGCTAGACTTAAACCAATAACTGTACCTCTGGTACTTGGTCCAAATTCTAAAACTTGTATAGGAGTTGTTCCTATTTCGTTAACTACTTTGTTCTTAAAAAAGTTTGCCATGTTCTTATCCTAATATCAGTGCGTAGGTGATTGCGATGTCTTCAGCAGTGGCCGCATTAATACCACCTCCTGCACCTGCGGCAGAGTCCCAAGTAGTTCCGTTAAAAATTTCTAACTGTTTTAGTTCTGAGTTGTAACGTGTCATACCTGTCACAGCGTATGCTGGACGTTCTGAACTGATGCCTGTTGGAACTACGAAACCGTTTGTACCTGCAATTTTAAAATATCCAGTCCCAGACTGAGTAATTGTTGTTACTGCTCCTGAAACTGTGTTTGTTATGGTATTATCTTTAACAGCAAAGTTGGCTAGTCTAATGCTACCTGTTCCTGTGGCATTAAAGATAATATCTGTGTTTGTTGTACTGCTAATTGTATTGCCGTCAATAATAATATTATCGACTTCGACACGCGGCACTTGCAATCTTGCACTGGTCAAGTCTGCTGTTAATGCGTTGTTGTTATAAAATCTAATTGTATCGTCGTTGGCGCCAGGAGTTAATTCTGCTGTAATATATGTTGTTTCATCTAGGTCGCCAACGCCACTTAGTTTGATCCAGTTAACTCCGTCATAGCCTTCATAACGACCCATCTGGCTATTGAAACGAATCATACCAGACTGTGCTGTTGGACGTTCTGCTGTATTACCTACAGGAATAATTAAACTTTGATTTGAACTGATAGTAACAACTTTGCCTGTACCGGGTTGAAGTACAACGTCACTGCTGGAATTTGAACTGATTACATTGGCATTAACATTAAATTCTTCTAAAACAATATAACCTGTACCATTAGCACGTAGTTCTAAATTACTGTTAGATACTGTTGTGGCAATGTAATTGTCTTTGACAATTACGTCACCTGTGTAAAATTCTTCTGCTGTAACTCTGTTTGTAGCCAGTGCATTTGTTGAACTAACATTTCCGCCAACAGTTAAATTCTGTCCCAATGAAACGTTGTTGTATGGCATTGTTATAATGCCAGTACCTGCCGCGCTTAATTCTAAGTTACTGTTAGACTGTGTTGTTTTAATTGTGTTGCCAGCAATTTTAATATTTTGAAATTGTGCATCACTGCCAACTGTTAGTGTACCAGAAACGCTGTAGTTACCAGTCTGTGTTACATTACCAGTTTGAATAATATCGCCAGTGTAGGTAACAGTTCCTGTAATATTTGTATTACCTAGTGTAGATGTTCCTAGTACTGTTAGGTTGTTGTCAATTAAAACGTTATCGTTAGGAACGTAAATTCTACCTGTGCCGTTAGCACGTAGTTCCAAATCTGCATTTGAGTCAACAGTTTTAATTACATTGCCGTCAATGTTAATACTGTCAATATGCAAATTACCAGTGTATAAGTTTGCCCACTGTAATCCGTTTGTTCCTAGTGTATAAGTTTCTGTTACACCTGGAGTAATATTGCTAGTAATACCAGCAACAATGCTAATAGTGTCGGTAGGCTGATCACCTAGTGTAATATTTCCGCCAACTGTTACGTTACCAGTGACATCTAAATTACCAGTAATGTTTACGTTATTTTGTAGATTAATTTCATCGCTGGCGCTTAGAATATTAACTACGCCAGTAGTACTTTCAATTGTGTTACCACTAATTTTAATATTACCAGTACTAACTTCTGTACCATCAATGTAAGTTGTGTTTACACCGTCGGTAAATGTAACACCAGTTAATGAACTAATATTAAAACTTGTTGTGGTAAATTCTACTGTACCAGCGGCTTGGTTAACATAAAACAAGTCGCCAACTCTAAAGTCACCTTTATGGTCAACGCTAGAATAGTAAATCTTTGCGCCATTTAGTTCAACAACTTCATTGGCCTGTACTACATACGTTACATCATTATCTGTTCTGTGTAGTACACCAATATAGGCTAAGTTCTGTCCAATTAGGTATGCAACAACACCAAGGCCATCACCATAGATACCGTAGTTTCCGTATACTGCGGCTGAACCAATACTGCGAACTTCAGCACCAAAGTCTGAATAGTCAACTAGACTAAATGCTGTAGCAGTTCCGCCTGCATCAGTTCTAATGTCTTGTGGTAATAGAACATCGTCTACAAAAACTGTAGAAGTGTCTGCACCATCAAAGTGTGCTAATAATACACAATCGGCATCATTTGTCAGTGCAGATGTTGGAACTGAGAAGTTTGAAGCGTATCTTCCTGCACCGTTACTAACTCGTAAGTCATCTACATAGCCTGTAAGAGCATAGTTTCCGTTTGGGTCTGCTCCTACTCTCAACGGTCTTGTTCCGTAGTTATTTGTATCTACGTATGTCGAACCTACTTGAGTTCCGTTAACAAATGCTCGTGTACTTCCTGACACTCTTGATAATGCAATATGTGTCCATGTATTTTGTGCTACAGTTCCTACAGGTCCAACTCTATAGTTAAAATTATAATAAAAATATAATTGATTAGTATCGGTTAGTCCTAAAATAATTCCGCCACCGTCTGCGGGTGCGGCTGTTCTTAGGTCAAATAAAGTTCTATAAGTTCCTGTGCTTGTAGGATATACCCACATTTCTAAGCAGAAGTCGTCTGTGCCAAATGCAAAATCTGCACTACTAGCGATATTTGCATAATCGCCTGTGCCGTCTAGATATAAACTTGCTGTGCCAAATTTCTTTTGTGCTGTGCTAAGTTGAGCATTGCCACCTGCGGTAATTGTTTTTCCGCCACGTTCTGCTTGTGTTTCTAAACCTGTAACTTTACCTGTTAGATAAATTTTACCGTCTGTGCCAACTTCGTCGATTGTACCAGATCCTAGAACAGTAACTCCGTCGGTGTCGTAGTAACTTAGTATATTGCCTGCGGCAAATATTCCAGTGTCTCCTGAAACTCTAACTTCTGTTCTACCTTGTCCAGCAAAGCCTGTACTACCGCTGTACAAGTACATACCTTTATCTGCAAAGTACGTAAATGAGTTTAACCACTCAACTCTTGCTCCGTTGGTGGCGATTAATGTCTCGGCAGCGGGTGTAATAAATGTTACTGCATGGAATAACATGGCTGCTTCGATACTATTTGCATTAACTAAACTGCCATCTAAGAACGCACCATGGCCTGCATCACCTGCGGCATATCCGCGAGGATCATCCGCTGTGGCTGTGCCTAATCTTACACTACTGCCAAATGTTAAGACTGTAATATTTTTTACATAAGGACTGCGTGTACTAACAGTCATGCCTGGAGCAAATGTAAATGCGTGTCCAGTGTTGCCAATCGGTTCGTGTTCAAACCCTGTAATTGTAAAGTCTTGAATGGTTGTTTCGCCATTCATTTTGAAACAGTCTAGTGTACGTGTTGCCGCTGTCGGGCGAATAGTTACGGAACGTAGATTAGCACCTACTATAGCAACACCCTGTGGAACTGTTAGTGGAAATATTTCTTCGTAATCTCCTGGGTATACATAAACTGTATCGCCAGTAGTTGCTTGGCTAAGAGCGTGTTTAATTGTTAAGAACGGATCGTTTTGGTGTGTTCCGCTGTAAGTATCGCTGCCGTTTACAGCAACGTACCAAATATTTCCTTGACGTA
>JACCEB010214621.1_pt1 | contig 15683 bp, 12 predicted proteins | sample 7454761 | NCBI WGS metagenome assembly JACCEB01 (sample SAMN15323454, study PRJNA562643) | freshwater metagenome | isolation source: river surface water | place: USA:Blue River Watershed | collected 2017-08-18 | reverse complement strand
CCCGGGCCCATGCCGCCCGCCCGGCGCGCTGCACCGCCAACGCCAACGCCAACGCAAAGGCAAAGGCAACGGCAAAGGCAACGGCAAAGGCGTAAGAAACCGCCCCCGTCAACCCCGCCCGCGCAGGATCCGCAACAACCCCGCCGTCGAGGCATCCAGCCCACCGACATCGCCACTGACCAGGCGCGCACCAATGTCCTGCGCCAGCACCTTGCCCAGCTCCACCCCCCACTGATCGAAGCTGTTGATGCCCCACAGCGCGCCGCTGCAGAACACCCGGTGCTCCTGCAAGGCCACCAGCGCCCCCAGACTGGCGGGGTCCAGTCGATCGAGCAGCAGCAGGGTGCTGGGCCGGTTGCCCGGAAAGTGCCGATGCCCGCCTGCGTCGGGACGCCCCAGCATCAGGGCCTGCCCCTGCGCCAGCACGTTGGCCAGCAGCTGCGCCTGATGATCCGGCAGGTGGTGCGAGGCCTCGCGCACCGCGATGAATTCCACCGGCACGACATCGCTGCCCTGGTGGATCATCTGGAAATACGCGTGCTGCCCGTTGGTGCCCGGCTCGCCCCACAGCACCGGCGACGTCGCCAGGGGCAGGGTGCGACCCGCACGGTCCACACGCTTGCCATTGCTTTCCATCTCGAGCTGCTGCAGGTGCGCCGGCAGGCGCGCCAGGCCGCTGTGGTACGCGGTGATGCAGCGGGTGGCAAAGCCGTGGAAGTCGCGGTACCAGACATCGAGCAGCGCCAGACGCAGCGGCAGGTTGGACTCCAGGGACGCAGTCGCGAAATGTGCGTCCATCGCATGCGCGCCCCCCAGCAGGTTGCGGAAATGGTGGGCCCCCACCGCAATGGCGATCGGCAGGCCGATGGCCGACCACAATGAATAGCGCCCGCCCACCCAGTCCCAGAAACCGAAGGTGGTGGTGATGCCGAACTCACGGGCGGCTGCGACGTTGGTGGTGAGGGCCGCGAAGTGCCGCGCGATGTTGGTGCCGCCCTGCGCCTCGAACCAGGCGCGCGCGGATCGCGCGTTGGTCATGGTCTCCAGCGTGGTGAAGGTCTTGGAGGCGATGAGGAACAGCGTATGCGCCGGGTCCAGATCGCGCAGCACGCCCTCGAGCTCGTGGCCATCGACGTTCGAGACGAAATGCAGACGCCGCCCGGTGTCCGTGAAGGGCGCCAGCGCGCGTACCGCCATCTGCGGGCCCAGATCGGAGCCGCCGATGCCGATGTGCACGATGTCGGTCAGCGCCGTGTCCGCGCGCACCCGCTCAGCGTAGGCCAGCATGGCTTCGAGCGTGGCCTGCACGTCGGCGCGCTGGGCGGCCAGGCCCTTGAGCCCGGCGGGCTCCCACCGCGCGCCCGAGGCCGGGTACCGCAACAGGTAATGCAGGGCCGCACGGTCCTCGGTGGTGTTGATCGGGTCGCCGCGGAACATCGCGTCACGCTGCGATGTCACGCCGCACTGGCGGGCCAGGTCCAGCAGCAGGGACTGCGCTCGGCGGTCGATCAGGTTCTTGGACAGGTCGGCAAAGACATGCGGCGCGCGCTGGCTGAAGTCCGCAAAGCGGCTGGCGTCTTCCTGGAAGGCGCGGCGCAGGTCGAAGCCCTGGAAGGCACTGTCGTAATGGGCCCGCAGCACAGGCCAGGCCGCCGCCTCATCGCAACGCACGAACGATGCGGGCGCCGCCATCTCAGACGGCCTTCATCAACTGCTCGAGCTTCTGGGCATCCGCCACGAAGGCGCGGATACCCTCTGCCAGCTTCTCGGTGGCCATCGCGTCTTCATTCAGCGCGAAGCGGAAGGAGGCCTCGTCCAGGTGGACTTCTTTCAGGTCCAAGCCGCGCGCCTGCGCGGGATCCAGCGCGCGGGTGACCTCGGGGCCGCCCGCCACCAACTGCGCCAGCAGCTCGGGACTGATGGTGAGCAGGTCGCAGCCGGCCAGGGCCAGCACCTGACCCACGTTGCGAAAGCTCGCGCCCATCACCTCGGTGGCGATGCCAAAGCGCTTGTAGTACTGGTAGATCTGGCGCACCGAACGAACACCCGGGTCGTTCGGGCCCGCGTGCGCGCCTTCGTCCCACTGCGCGCCAGCGGACTTCTTGTACCAGTCGTAGATGCGGCCCACGAAGGGGGAGATGAGTTGCACCCGGGCCTGGCCGCAAGCGACCGCCTGTGCGAAGGAAAACAGCAGCGTGAGGTTGGTACGGATGCCACCCTGCTCCAGACGCGCAGCGGCCTGGATGCCCTCCCAGGTGGCGGCGATCTTGATCAGGACGCGTTCGCGCGGCACGCCCTCGGCCTGGTACAGCGCGATCAAGCGCTCGGCGCGGGCCACGGTGGCGGCGGCATCGAAACTCAAACGCGCATCGACCTCCGTCGACACACGGCCCGGCACATGGCGCAGGATCTCGAGGCCAAAACGCACGAGCAGGCGGTCCATCACCTCGTCCAGCGGCAGCGGGCGAAACCGCTCCACCGTCTGCTGCATCAGGGGCGCGTACTCGGATTTCTGGACGGCCTTGAGGATCAGGGACGGGTTGGTGGTGGCATCCTGCGGACGAAACTGCGCGAGCTGGTGGAAGTCGCCCGTGTCGGCAACCACGGTGGTGAACTGCTTGAGCGCGTCGAGTGCATTCATGCCTCGAATTATGACCCATGGGACGTAATTTGGTTACTCATCGGAGGCGCTTTGTCTCTGATGGATACGCCACCGACAAGTCACTTGAGCTGAAATCAAGTTACATTCAGGTCTTCCTTTGATGACCAGTTCGCGACCTCATGAGTTTTGACCTCGTCCTTTTCGGCGGCACGGGCGACCTGGCCTGGCGCAAGCTGCTGCCCGCGCTGTTCCAGGCGTTCCGCCATGGCAGCCTGCCGCAGGGCGGACGGATCATCGGCGTGGCGCGTGACGCACTCACGGACGCCCAGTACCGCGAGTTCATACGCGCGCGCTTCGAGCAGGTCGAGGGCGCCAAGCGCCCCCGCGCGGAAGAATTCGACCGCTTCGCCGCGCTGCTGGCCTATGTGCGCATGGACCTGTCACAGCCCGCCGATTACGCGCGCCTCGCACAGGCCCTGGCCCTGCGCCAGGCCGATACGGTGGTGATGTACCTGGCCACCGCACCGGGACTCTTCACCGCGGTGTGCGAGCAGATCGGGGCCGCCGGCCTGAACACGCCGCATACCCGGCTGGTGCTGGAAAAGCCCCTGGGCCACGACCTTGCCTCCCACCGCGCGATCAATGAAGCCGTGCGTCGCGTGCTGCCCGAGCGGCAGGTGTTTCGCATCGACCACTACCTGGGCAAGCCCGCCGTCCAGAACCTGTTCGCGCTGCGCTTTGGCAATGCGCTGTTCGAGCCGCTGTGGCGGCGGGAACATGTGGACCACATCCAGATCACCATCGCCGAGGAACTGGGCGTGGAGCGGCGCGGCGCGTTCTACGACAGCACTGGCGCGCTGCGCGACATGGTGCAGAACCACGCCCTGCAGCTCCTGTGCGCGCTGGCGATGGAGCCGCCGATCAACGCCCATGCGGACGCGATCCGCGACGAGAAGCTCAAGGTGCTGCGCGCCCTGGAGCCCTGGACACCGCAGACCCTGGAGCAGCATGCGATCCGCGGGCAATACAGCGCTGGCCGGGTGGACGGCATGACGGTCGCCGGCTACCGGGACGAGCCTGGCGTGGCACCGGACAGCCCCACCGAGACCTTCGTGGCCCTGCGCACGGGCATTGCCAACTGGCGCTGGGCCGGCGTGCCGTTCTACATCCGCACCGGCAAGCGCATGGCGCAACGGGACGCGCACATCGTGGTGAATTTCCGGCCCGCACCCCACGCGATCTTCGATGCACCGGCAGGTGCCGCCAACCGCCTCGTGATCCACCTGCAACCGCGCGACGGACTGGAGTTGCACCTGATGGCGCAGGCCCAGGACCAGCGCCAGGCCACGCGGGCGGCCGGCCACGCCCTCACGCCGGTGCAACTGGACCTGGACTTCGACAAGCGCTTTGGCACCGAACGCGTGGGCGCCTATGAACGCCTGCTGCTGGACGTGATCGACGGCCGCCTGAACCTCTTCGTGCGCAGCGACGAACAGGAGCAGGCCTGGCGCTGGGTCGAGCCCCTGCTGCATCACTGGCAGGGTCACGCCCAGGGCCTGCGGCCCTACGCTGCCGGGACTTGGGGGCCCAGTGCCGCCAGTGCCATGATCGCGCGCGACGGCCACTGCTGGAGCGAGGAACGCTGATGCTCGATCGGATCCAGGCCTGCCTGCCCTCCCTCGCCCCGGCCGAACAACGCGTCGCGCGCCTGGTGATCGCGGATCCGCGCCTGTTCGCCCGGCTGCCCGTGTCCGAACTGGCCGCGCGCTCGGGGGTGAGCAAGCCCACGGTGGTACGCTTTTGCCGCAGCATCGGCTATGACGGTCTGTCGGACTTCAAGTTGAAGCTGGCGGGCAGCATCAACGAGGGGGTGCCCTTCATCCACCGCAGCGTCGACGCGAACGACAAACCCGGCAACGTGCTGGTCAAGGTCATCGACAACACCGTCGCCGCCTTGCTCAAGTACCGCAACGATGCCTCCAGCCACGCCATCGAACGCGCCTGCGAGGCACTGACTGCGGCCTGGCATGCGGGGCGGCGCATCGAGTTCTATGGCGTGGGCAATTCCGGCATCGTCGCCCAGGACGCCCAGCACAAGTTCTTCCGCCTGGGCGTGCACACCGCCGCCTGCAGCGACGGGCATATGCAGGTCATGAGCGCTTCACTCCTGGGCCCGGGAGACTGTGTGGTGGTGTTCTCGAACTCGGGCCGCACCCGCGACCTGATGGACGCCTGCGACATCGCACGGCGCCGGGGCGCCACCACCCTCGTGATCACGGCCAGCGGTTCACCGCTGGCGGGGGCGGGCCATATCCACCTGGCGGCCGACCACCCCGAGGGCTATGACCGGTACAGCCCGATGGTCTCGCGCCTGTTGCACCTGGTGATCGTGGACGTGCTGGCCACCTGCGTGGCCCTGCGTATCGGCGGGGACGCCCTGCAGCCCGTGCTCAGTGAAGTGAAGAACAACCTTCGCAGCAAGCGCTACACCTGACGCACCCGGGCAAGCCTCAGAGCCGCCCCTCGGCCACCGCGTGACAGGCCACCTGCACGCCCTGGAAGGTTTGCAGGGACGGGCGCTCGGTGCGGCAGCGGTCGTTGGCATGCGGACAGCGCGGATTGAAGGCGCAACCGGCCGGCGGATTCAGCGGATTGGGCACCTCGCCCTGCACCGGCGTGCGCGCACGGCCCGTGTCCCGCATCTTCGGGATCGCGTCCAGCAGCATGCGCGTGTAGGGATGCCGCGGGTGGGAAAACAGCTCGCGCTTGTCCGCCAGTTCCACCAGGCGGCCCAGGTACATGACGCCCACCTGGTCGCTCACATGGCGCACCACCGCCAGGTTGTGGGAGATGAACAGGTAGGTCAGACCCCGCTGGCGCTGCAGGTCCTTCATGATGTTCAGGACCTGGGCCTGCACCGACACGTCCAGCGCCGAAGTGGGTTCGTCGCACACCAGGAACTCCGGCTCGGTGGCCAGCGCGCGGGCGATCGAGATCCGCTGGCGCTGCCCGCCGGAGAACTGGTGCGGGTACTTGCTGCGGTCCTGAGGCGAAAGCCCCACCGACTGCAGGAGCGCATCGACCCGCTCACGCAGGGCCGCAGGATCCGTGACCAGCCCGTGCTCGCGCAGCGGCTCGCCCACGATGTCCTCCACCAGCCAGCGCGGGTTGAGGCTGGCGTACGGGTCCTGGAAGATCATCTGGATGCGACGGCGCATCTGCCGGCCCTGCGGCGTCTTGAACGCGGCGTGGGCATCCTGGCCGTCAAAGGTCAGGCCGCCCCGCGTGGGCTCGTACAGGCCCACCAGCAGGCGGGCCACCGTGCTCTTGCCGCAGCCGGACTCGCCCACCAGGGCCAGGGTCTGCCCGCGGGCGATGTCGAAGCTCACGCCATCGACCGCCTGCAGCAGCTGGCGCGGCTTGCCCTCGATCACGCGATTGAGCCAGGGCGCGGACACGTCGAAGGTCTTGGCCAGGTCGCGCGCCTGGACGAGGGGCACACCCTGTCGGGATTCGGGCACGCTCATGCCGTCACCCCCGCCGGGGCGTCATGCAGCCAGCACGCCGCGCGGGTGGCGCCAGCGTCCAGCAGCTCGGGACGCTGCGACCGGCAGCGGTCGATGGCGCGCGGACAACGCGGGTTGTAGGCGCAGCCCGCCGGAATGGCGTTCAGGCGCGGCATCGCGCCATCGATCTGGTTCAGGCGCTCGCGCTCCTCGCCGATGTCGGGGATCGCCGCCATGAGGCCGGCGGTATAGGGGTGCGCGGGCTGGTGGATCACCTGATGCACCGGGCCGATCTCGGCGATGCGGCCCGCGTACATCACCGCCACCCGGTCGCAGGTCTCGGCGATCACGCCCATGTCATGGGTGATCAGCATCACCGCGGCGCCGCGGTCCCGGCACACGCGTTTGAGCAGCTGGATGATCTGCGCCTGGATGGAGACATCCAGCGCGGTGGTGGGCTCGTCGGCCACGATCAACTGCGGCTCGGCCGCCAGGGCCAGGGCGATCACCACGCGCTGGCGCATGCCGCCCGAGAACTGGTGCGGGTAATGGTCGATGCGCTCGGCGGCCGCCGGGATGCCGGTGTCCTCGAGCAGGGCGATGGCGCGCTGGCGAGCTTCCTCCGCGTTCACCGGCAGGTGGGCGCGGATGGTTTCCGTCAGCTGCCGGCCCACGGTGTACAGCGGGTTCAGGGAGGTGAGCGGGTCCTGGAAGATCGCGCCGATCTTGCGTCCGCGGATATGGCGCATGGCCGCGTGCGGCAGGTGGTCGATGCGCTGCCCCTCCAGCAGGATCTCGCCCGAGGCAATGCGCCCGGGCGGCTCCAGCAGGCCGATGATGGACGCGCCCGTGAGCGACTTGCCTGCACCGGATTCGCCCACCACCCCCAGCACTTCGCCGGGCGCGATGTCAAAGGAGATGTCATCCAACGCGCGCAGCGTGCCGCGGCGGCTGGGAAACTCGACGACGAGGTTTCGAACGGAAAGTAGCGTCATCGCAGTCGTGGATTGAGCGCATCGCGCAGCCAGTCGCCCAGCAGGTTCACGGAGAGCGCGATCAGGACCAGCATGAGCCCGGGGAACAACGTGATCCACCACTCGCCGGAAAAGAGGTAGTCGTTGCCCACGCGGATCAGGGTGCCCAGCGAGGGCGACGTGGGCGGCACGCCCACCCCCAGGAAGGACAGCGTGGCCTCCGTGATGATGGCGGTGGCCACATGGATGGTGGCCAGCACCAGCACCGGCCCCAGCACATTGGGCAGCACATGGCGCGCCATGATGCGCAGCGGCGCCACGCCGGTCACGCGCGCGGCCTGCACATACTCCTTGTTGCGTTCGACCAGGGTGGAGCCGCGCACGGTACGCGCGTACTGCACCCAGCCCGTGAGCGTGATCGACACGATCAGCACGCCGAAGGCCACCGAGTCATGCGCGTTCGGGAACAGCGCCCGCCCCACCCCGGCGATCAGCAGCGCCACCAGGATCGGAGGGAAAGACAGCATCACGTCGCACAGGCGCATCAGGAAGGTGTCGATCCAGCCGCCGCGAAAGCCCGCCAGCAGGCCCAGCCCCACGCCGATCACCATCGACAGCAACACCGAGGTGATGCCCACGACCAGGGAAATGCGGGCGCCGTACATCAGCGCCGAGAGGATGTCGCGGCCCTGGTCGTCGGTTCCCAGCAGGTACTTCAGGCGCCCCTCTGCTTCCCAGACGGGCGGCAGGCGGGCGTCGCTCAGTTCGAGCGTGGTCAGGTCGAAGGGGTTGTGCGGCGCGATCCAGTTCGCGAAAACAGCGCTGACCACGCAGACCAGGGCGATCAGCGCCGCCACCATCGCCGTCGGCGAGGAGCGGAAGCTGTAACCCACATCGCTGTCCAGCCAGCGCGCAATCAACTGCTTCATGGAGCGTGCCGCACCTTCAGGGGTTTACTTCTTGACCGTGATCCACTTGAACGGCATGAAGTTGTCCGCCAGCTGCACGAGATCCACCTTGCGGCTCACGCCCCAGGCCAGGGTCTGCTGGTGCAGCGGCAGGTGGCCGATGTCCTCGGAGTGCAGCTTGAAGGCTTCCTTGATCATCGCGTCGCGCTTGGCCTTGTCGGTCTCGGACTGGATCTTCACCGTCAGCTCGTCGACCTTGGGGTTGCAGTAGCTGCCCAGGTTGAACTGGCCCGTGCCCTTGTCGTCCACGCAGCGCACGAGGGCGTTGAGCGCGTTGTGCGAGTCATAGGTGCCGGGCGTCCATCCGAGCATGTAGAAGCTGGTGTCGCGGCGCAGGACCTTGGGGAAGTAGGTGCCCTTGGTCTCGGCCACCAGGTTGATCTTCACGCCGATGCGCGCCAGGTTGGCAGCCACCGCTTCGCAGATCTGGCCGTCGTTGACGTAGCGGTCGTTCGGGCAATTGAGGGACACCTCGAAGCCGTTGGGGTAGCCGGCGTCGGCCAGCAGCTTCTTGGCGGCGTCGACGTTGTAAGGCAGGCGGGCGTTCATGTCCTGCGAGAAGCCGTTGATACCCGGACCCACCAGCAGGGCGGTGGGGTTGGAGGCGCCGCGCATCACGGTGCGCTTGATGCCGTCGATGTCGATGGCCTGGTAGAAGGCCTGGCGCACGCGCTTGTCCTTGAAGGGGTTCTTGCCCTTGACGTTGGAATACAGCAGCTCGTCGCGCTTCTGGTCCATGCCCAGGAAGATGGTGCGCAGCTCGGGGCCGGTGATGGCGCGCACATTCGGGCTGGCGTTCACGCGGGCCACGTCCTGCACGGGCACCGGCTCCATCACGTCGACCTCGCCCGAGAGCAGGGCCGCCACGCGGGTGGCGTCGTTGCCGATCGGGGTGTAGACCACCTCGGTCACGTTGCCTTCGATCTTGCCCCAGTAGGTGCCGTTGCGGGAGAAGGTGGTGCGCACGTTCGGCTGGCGCTCGCGCACGCGGAAGGGCCCGGTGCCGTTGGCGCGGAAGGAAGCGGCGTTCTCGATACCCTTGCGGCGGTCCACCGGGCGCGCGGCCTGGTTGGCCTCGCTCCACTTCTTGCTCATGATGTAGACCAGCGAGATCACGTCCGGCAGGATGGGGAACGGGGTCTTGGTCTCGATCTCCACCACATGGTCGTTGATCTTGCGCACTTCCTTGAAATCGTTGGTGTAGCTGCGCATGTCCGAGCCCTCGCCGCCCGCGCGGGCGAACGAGAAGAGCACGTCGTCGGCGGTGAAGGGCGTGCCGTCATGGAACTGCACGTTCTTGCGCAATTCGAAGCGCCACACCGTGGGCGAGGTCTGCTTCCAGGAGGTGGCCAGCATGGGCGCCAGCGACAGGTCCTTGTTGCGGCCCACCAGCGGCTCGTAGACGTTGCCGGTCACGCTCAGTTGCAGGGACTCGTTCAGGGAATGCGGGTCCATCGACAGGGCGTCGCCCTGGTTGGCGATGCGCACCGTTTCGGCGGCGGCCCCCAGGCTGGTGACGGCGGCAGCCGCGACGAGCGCCAGGCGCAGGGTGTGGATTCCGGTTTTCATGGTTGTCTCCTGGTAGGTCGAGGGGATCAAGGAACGCGGCGCTCAGGCCAGCGGCATGGACTGCTCGATCAGGCTGGCGTGCAGCGCCGCCCCGAGCGGAAGGATGTCGTCGTTGAAGTCGTAGCGGCTGTTATGCAGCATGCAGCTGCCCTCGCCGCCCTGGCCGATGCGCAGGTAGGCGCCGGGCTTGACCTGCAGCATGAAGGAAAAATCCTCGGCGCCCATGCTGGGTTCGAGGTCGCGCGTCACCTGCCCGGGGCCGACGAGGCTGGCTGCCACGTCGGCGGCGAACTGCGCCTCGCGGGCGGAATTGACGGTCGCGGGGTAGATGCGCTCGTAGTGCACGGTGGCCGTGGCCCCGAAGCCCTGGGCCACCGCGCTGCACAACTCGCTCAGGCGCCGCTCCACCAGGTCCTGCACCTCGGGGCGGAAGCTGCGGACCGTGCCCGAGAGAACGGCCTTGCCGGGAATCACGCTGAAGGCCTGCAGGTCACCCGCCTGCATGGCGCACAGGCTGATCACCGCACTGTCAATGGCGCGCACGTTGCGCGAGACGATGCTCTGGGCCGCCGTGATGATGTGGGCGGCCACCAGCACCGGATCCACCGCCAGGTAGGCGTGGCCGCCGTGACCGCCCTTGCCGGTCACTTCGATGGTGACGCGGTCGGCCGCGGCCATCATGGGACCCGGGTGGGTGCCGATGGTGCCGGGGCGCATGGCCGGCCAGTTGTGCATGGCGTACACGGCCTCGACCGGGAAGCGGTCGAACAGGCCGTCCTGCACCATCGCGCGCGCGCCGGCATAGCCTTCCTCGCCGGGCTGGAAGATCAGGACCGCGGCGCCCTTGAAGTTGCGCGTCTCGGCCAGGTAGCGGGCCGCGCCCACCAGCATCGCGGTGTGGCCGTCGTGGCCGCAGCCATGCATCAGGCCGGGACGGGTCGAGCGCCAGGGCATCTCACCGGCTTCGGCCATGGGCAGGGCGTCCATGTCGGCGCGCAAACCGATCATGCGGGTGCCCGGCTCGCGGCCACGGATCACGCCCACCACGCCGGTCTTGCCGATGCCGGTGTGCACTTCGTCCACGCCGCACAGTCGCAGCGCCTGCTCCACGCGGCCAGCGGTGTAGACCTCCTCGAAGCCCAGTTCGGGGTGGGCATGCAGGTCGCGCCGCAGGGCGGTGAGCTCGGGGTGGAACTGCGCGATGTGCGCGAACGCGCGCCCGCCCGCTTGCAGGCGCGACGCCGCTGCTTGGCGCTCGGCATCCGGGCGTTCGGTGGTGACGGCGCTCATGGTCTCAGTGCCCGCCCGCCCGCTCGACGCGCAGGCGCGGATCGACGGCGAAATACAGCAGGTCGACGATCAGGTTGATCGTCACGAAGATCAGGGCGATCAGGCACAGGTAGGCCGCCATCACCGGGATGTCGGCGAAGGTGACTGCCTGGATGAACAGCAGCCCCATGCCAGGCCACTGGAACACCGTCTCGGTGATGATGGCAAAGGCGATCAGGCCACCGAGTTGCAGCCCGGTGATGGTCATCACCGGCACCAGCGTGTTCTTCAGGGCATGGCCGAAGTGGATGGCCCTATCGGACAGGCCGCGTGCGCGTGCGAACTTGATGTAGTCGGTGCGCAGCACCTCCAGCATCTCGGCGCGCACCAGGCGCATGATCAGCGTGAGCTGGAACACCGCCAGCGTCAGCGCCGGCAGGATGATGTGGTGCCAGCCCTTGGCGGTGAGCAGGCCGGTGGACCACCACCCGACTTGCACCGTCTCGCCACGGCCGAAGCTGGGGAACCAGCCCAGGCCCACCGAGAACACCAGGATCAACAGGATCCCGATCAGGAAGGTCGGCAGCGACACGCCCAGGAGCGAGATCGTCATGAACACCTGGCTCAGGGCGCTGCCCCGTCGCAGGGCCGCATACACGCCCATGGGGATGCCAAGCAGCAGGGCCAGGCCGGCGGCCATCAAGGCCAGTTCGAGCGTGGCGGGGAAGCGCTCGGCGATCAGGCGGGAGACCTTGGAGCCCTGGCGCAGGCTCAGCCCGAACTCGCCCTGCACCGCATTGGCCAGGAAGTGCCAGAACTGCACCACGAAAGGCTGGTCCAGTCCCAGGTCGGCACGCAGCTCGCGGATCTGCTCGGGCGTCGCATCTTGACCCAAAAGGAACACCACCGGGTCGCCCACGTACTGAAAAAGCAGGAAGGCGATACAGGCCACCGCGATCATCACGATCACGGCCTGGACGAGTCGGCGCAGGATGAAAACGAACATGCGAGGCAAGCAAAAAGCCGGGTCACTCTAGCAGAGCAAGAACCCGGCCTGTATCGGGCTTTCCATCAGCCCGCGGGGCCTCCCCCCGGGGGAGACCCGGGGGTCAATTGACCTTCACGAGGCGCCAGTCGATGCGGTTGTCCGCACGGTGCACCACCTCGATGTTCTTCTTCATGGCCCAGGGAATGATCTGGTTGTGAAGCGGAATGTGGGAGACGGTGTCGTTGCTACGCTGCAGGCCCTCGGTCAGGAAGCGGGCGCGCACCGGGGCGTCGGTCTCGGTCTTGATGCGGTCGACGATGTAGTCCATGCGCTGGTCGCTGTAACGGCCCAGGTTGTAGTTGCCGTCACCGCCCGTGCCCAAGGTACGCGTGAGGGACTGCAGGCTGTACAGGGCATCGAAGGTCGGAACGCCCCACCCCAGCATGTAGATGCTGGCCTCGTAGCGCTGGATCATCGGGAAATACGTCACCAGGGGCAGGGTGCGCAGCTTGGCCTTGACACCCACGCGGGCCCACATGGCGGTGACCGCCTGGCAGATTTCCTCGTCGTTGATGTAGCGGTTGTTCGGACAGGCCATGTCCACTTCGAAGCCTTGCGGGTAGCCGGCCTCGGCCAGCAGCTTCTTCGCGCCTTCGGGGTCGTAGGGCAGGCGCTTGTGGACGGCTTCCGTCCATCCAGCCACCTGGGGCGCCACGATGGTGCCCGTGGGCTGGGAGAGGCCCCGCATGGTGACGCGGTTCAGGGAGTCGCTGTCGATCGCCTGGTACAGGGCCTTGCGCACGCGCAGGTCCTTCAGGGGGTTCTTGCCCTTGATGTTGGAGCCGGGCAGCTCGTCGCGGAACTGGTCCATGCCGAAGAAGATGGTGCGGCTTTCCACGCCGTCGATCACCTTCAGGTTGGCGTTGTTGCGAAGGCGCGGCAGGTCTTGCGGGCTCGGATCGAGCATGAAGTCGATCTCGCCCGAGAGCATGGCGGCCACGCGGGTGGCTTCGGACTTGATCGGGGTGTAGACGATCTCGGTCAGATTGCCTTCGAGCTTGCCCCACCAGTTCGGGTTGGCGGCCAGCACCATGCGCTGGTCCGGCACCCATTGCTTGAGGGTGAAGGGGCCGGTGCCCATGGCGTTGCGGTTGGCGAACGTCTCCTGGTTCACATTGCGCAGGTCCTTGGGCTCGACCGAGTTGTTCTTCTCGGCCCAGGCCTTGCTCATGATGCGCAGCTCGGTGAGCTGATTGAGCAGCACGGGGTTGGGGCCCTTGGTGAAGATGTCCACGGTGTTGGCGTTGACCTTGACGATGCGGTCGAAGCCGGACACGTAGGGCGAGAAGTTGGACGTCTTGGCCATGGCGCGCTGCAGCGAGAAGACCACGTCGTCGGCGGTCATGAGGCTGCCGTCGTGGAACTTGACGCCCTGGCGCAGGTTCAGGCGCAGCTGCGTGGGCGACACCAAGGTCCAGGAGGTGGCCAGCACGGGTTCGATCTTGAAGGTGCGGCTGTTGTAGTAGACGAGGGACTCGTAAACCGCCGCATGGATACCGTTTTGCAGCGCGTTATTTTGGGAATGGATGTCCCAGGTGGAGATCTCGCCGGCACTGGCCCAGCGGAAGGTCTTGGCGTGGACCGCAGGGGCGGCGGCAACAGCGGCGGCAGCCGCCAGGCCCAGGAGCGCGAACTTGAACTTCATTTCAGCCTCTTGAATGCGTAAAAGGCAAATATGGAACAAGTGGGCCCGGCTCGTCAAAAGGGATAACGAGAAGACCCCGCAAGTCGAGGGCCTGGCTCCGGCTGCGGCCCGGTGCGCAGGGTGCTCAGGGCCGGGGGCCGGAGGACAGGCGCACCGGCCCGTACCAGGCGCGCGCGAGGGTGCGGGTGTTGTCGCTGTCCGTCATGATGGCCACGCCGCGAAGCGCCCCCGGCGCCTCGCCGAAGGCGCGTTCGTAGTCGGCGCGGATGTCCCGCTCGTAGTCCATCCAGCGGCCCAGGTTGGCGGGGCCGGACTCCACCACCAGCTTGCGAATGCGGCTGGTGCGCGGGTTCAGGATCACCTCGCCCGGGGCGCGCTTGTTGCACCAGACGTACATCAGCGTCGCGTAGGGCATTTCCTCACCGGTCAGCGCGCGGGCCAATTCGGACAGCAGGGTGTCGGCCGGCGAGAAGCGCGAGCGGTCGCCGTCGAACACGAGCACGACGCGCACGGGCGCATCGTCGAGGTCGCGGCGTGCCATGTCGGCTTGCTGGATCAGCGCGGGCACTTTCCAGGAGAAATGCAGGTCGCCCAAGGCCTGCGGGGGAATGTCCACCTTGCGCCGCTTCATGCTGACCGAAGCCTGGGCCACGGCGGCCACGGCGTCGCGGCCGTCCTCTCGCACGAAAGTGAACTGGGTGGGGGATTTGCCGGGGAACTGCAGGTGCTCCCAGCCTGCCGAGCGCTCCCCGCCTGCAGGGTCTGCGAGCCTGGCCCAGGCGCTGGGCGCGGCAGCACCGGCAGACGCCGGGGTCGCATCCTGGGCAGGCGGGATGGCCGAACACCCGGCCAGCGCGACCAGCACGGCCAGCGCGATGCCGGGCGCAAGGCGGGTCAAGAGGGAGGGCAGGCAGGAATTCATGCGGCGCTCAAACGGCCGCCATCGTAAGGGATTGTTTGTGCTGCTGCCCAAGAGACAGCAAAGGCCACCCCCTCCGGGAGTGGCCTGGGGCGCGGAGGGTCAGAAGGTGTGGCGCACGCCGAGGTCGTAACCCGACTTCGGACTCACGCTGCGGCCGGTGGTGGCGCTGACGCCAGTGTCGCGACCGTAGGACGTATAGACCAGGGTGCGCTTGCTCAGGGCGTAGTCGATGCCGACACCGGCCTTCTTGACCGAGGCTTGCGCGCCTTCGAGCTTGCTGCGGCCGTAGCCCACTTTGAAGACCATGGCCCCCAGGGGTGCAATGGCGCTGACGTTGAAGGCCTTGCGATCTAGCGGAGTGCTCGCGAGATCCACGATGCCGTAAGTCGTACCGACCTTCGCCACGCCCAGGTCATAACTCAATTGCGCTGCAGTGATGCGGTCACCATCCCGGTTCTCCTCACCGCCCAGCCCCAACACCAAGGGGCCACCGGAATATTGCAACCACGCGCTCACGAATTGATTTTTGCCGGTGACGGTCTGCGAAGTGATCTGGGTCTCCTTGGGCCCGTAGGTCAAGGCTGCCGTGAAGCCGCCATAGTTGGGACTGCTGTAATGAAGGCCGTCGATACGGCCGGCACCGGCACCGGACGAAGTCGGGTTGTAGGTGAACGTGGGGGGGTTATCACCGTCCGATGTCACCAACACGTTATCCGGGCTCGATGCGTACCCCGTCGCGACGACGGCTACCGAGGCCTGCTGGAGGGTTCCCCAGGGATCGGTGTTGTCCACTGGTCCACGCAGGGCGGTTAAGGCGCGCCCAATGCGCAGGGTCCCGAACGAGCCGGCCAGGCCAACCGTCGTTTCGCCCTGAAAAGCGGGACGGGTGCCGGTGGTACCGTCGTTCAGACCTGACTCTGGGCTGAAACGCTGGGCGAGACGGAAGATCGCACGCAGGCCGGAGCCGAGGTCCTCGGAGCCGCTGAAAACAATCTGGTTGGCACCGTTCCCGCTTTGGTCGATACGCAACTTTTGGGTGCCGACGGGATTGACCACGCCGATATCGACCTGGCCGGAGAGCGTGACGTTGGATTGGGCGAATGCGCCCGTTACAAACAGGGCGGTCAAAGCAGCTAGCCTATTTACAGATGAGTGGCGACATCTGTTGAGCCGCTTCCCT
>JACCEB010541713.1_pt1 | contig 15688 bp, 11 predicted proteins | sample 7454761 | NCBI WGS metagenome assembly JACCEB01 (sample SAMN15323454, study PRJNA562643) | freshwater metagenome | isolation source: river surface water | place: USA:Blue River Watershed | collected 2017-08-18 | reverse complement strand
GTCGGCGCGCGCCCAGCCGCGGCAGCCGAGGCTGCGATAGCTGTCGAGCACCAGCTGCTGGATGCGGTGCTCCTGCTCCGGCGGCAGGCCACTCGGGCACAGGTACTGCGTCTCGTCGGAAAAATACTTGTTCTGGTAGTCGTAGTTCGCGTCCGGCGCGACGATGCGCACCACCGGCAGCGCGCGTGCATCGTCGCCGCTGCCGAGCACCGGGCAGGTCAGCTCCTTGCCGCTGATGAATTCCTCGGCCATCACCGCGCTGTCAAAGCGCGCTGCCAGCGCATACGCGGCCGGCAGCTGCGCCGCGTCGGTGACCTTGGTCAGGCCGAGCGTCGAGCCTTCGTGCGCCGGCTTCACGATCAGCGGCAGGCCGAGCTTGCCCGCAACCGCGTTCCAGTCGCTGCCGGCGTTGAGCATTTCAAAGCGCGGCGTCGACAGGCCATTGAACATCCAGACGCGCTTGGTCATCGCTTTATCCATTGCGATGGACGACGCCAGCACGCCGGGGCCGGTGTACGGAATGCCCAGTTGCTCGAGTGCGCCCTGCAGCGTGCCGTCCTCGCCGTAGCGGCCATGCAGCGCGATGAACACGCGATCGAACTTCTCTGCCGCCAGATCCGCGAGCGAACGCTGTGCAGGGTCGAACGGATGCGCGTCAATGCCCTGCGACTGCAGCGCCTTCAGCACGCCGCTGCCCGACATCAGCGAAATTTCGCGCTCGGCGGAGCGTCCGCCGAACAGCACGCCGACCTTGCCGAACTCCTGATTCAAATCCTTGTTGCTCATTCCTGTCCCCGTGCCGAGCGTTCCTGCGCGAGCTGCAGCAGCTGCGCCGGCACATTTGCAATCGATCCTGCACCCATCGTCATCACCACGTCGCCGTCCTGCGCCATCCGCAGCAGCACCGCGGGCATGTCGGCGATGTCCTCGACGAACACCAGTTCCGTCTTGCCGACCACGCGCAGCGCATGCGCGAGCGACCGGCCGTCAGCTGCGGGAATCGGCTGCTCGCCGGCCGCATACACATCGGCCAGCACCAGCACGTCGGTGCCCGACAGCACTTTCACGAAGTCCTCGAACAAATCGCGCGTGCGCGTGTAGCGGTGCGGCTGGAAGGCCAGCACCAGCCGCCGGCCCGGGAAGGCGCCGCGCGCGGCCGCGATCGTGGCCGCGGTCTCGACCGGGTGGTGACCATAGTCATCGACCAGCGCGAAACTGCCGCCGGCCGGCAGCGGCAGCTGGCCGTAGCGGGTAAAGCGACGGCCGACGCCGGTGAATTCCTGCAGCGCCTTCTGGATGTGCTGATCGGCGACATCGAGCTCGCGCGCGATCGCAATCGCCGCGCAGGCGTTCTGCACGTTGTGCATGCCGGGCTGGTTCAGCCGCACTTCCAGCGGCGGGTAATCCTTCTGCACCACGGTGAAGGCCATCAGGCCGTCAACGGCGCGCGCATCGACGGCGCGCACGTCGGCGTCCTCGTGGAAGCCGTAGGTGGTGACCATCTTTGCGATCGACGGCATGATCTCGCGCACGTTCGGATCGTCGATGCAGAGGATCGCGACGCCGTAGAACGGCAGCCGCTGCGTGAACTCGATGAAGGCCTGCTTCAGCTTCGCGAAGCTGTGGTCGTAGGTCTCCATGTGGTCGGCATCGATATTGGTGATCACCTCGATCACCGGCGACAGGTTCAGGAAGGACGCATCCGACTCGTCTGCCTCGGCGACGATGAACTCGCCGGTGCCCAGCTTCGCGTTCGCGCCGGCGCTGTTCAGGCGGCCGCCGATCACGAAGGTCGGATCGAGTCCGCCTTCGGCCAGCACGCTGGCGACCAGGCTGGTGGTGGTGGTCTTGCCGTGCGTGCCGGCGATCGCGATGCCGCGCTTCAGGCGCATCAGCTCGGCCAGCATCACCGCGCGCGGGACGATCGGGATGTGGCGTTCACGGCCGGCGAGTACCTCCGGATTGTCCGCGCGTACCGCGGTCGAAGTCACGATCGCATCAGCGCCGGCGATGTTCTCCGGCGCATGGCCGACACGGATCGTCGCGCCGAGCTCGGCCAGCCGGCGGCTCGCCGCATTGCTGGCGAGGTCGGAGCCGGACACGGTATAGCCGAGGTTCAGCAGCACCTCGGCGATACCGCTCATACCGGAGCCGCCGATGCCGACGAAGTGAATGTGTTTGACCTTGTGTTTCATGTATTTCCCAAACTTTCCAGCACCTGCGCGATCGCGTCGTTCGCGTCGCGCCGGCCCTGCTGGTACGCGGCGCCGGCCATCTGCTGGCAGCGCTCGCGTGTCATCTCTTGCAACAGGCGGGCCAGCGCAGCCGCGTCCATCCCTGCCTGCGGCAGGTGGATCGCGGCGTCGCCGGCGGCCATCCATTGCGCGTTGTCGCGCTGGTGCGAGGTGGTCGACACCACCAGGGGCACCAGCACGCTGGCAACGCCGGCCGCGCAAAGTTCCGCAACCGTGATCGCACCGGCACGGCAGATCACGAGGTCGGCGGCTGCATAGCGCGAGGCCATGTCGTCGATAAAGTCGACCACCTCGGCCTGCACGCCCGCCTGGGCATAGTTCTTTTTCAATGCGTCGATGTGCTGCCTGCCGGACTGGTGCACCACCGTCGGCCGCACGCCTTCCGGCAGCAGCGCGAGCGCCGCAGGCACGGTGTCGTTCAGCACCTTTGCGCCGAGGCTGCCGCCGATCACGAGAATGTTCAGCGGGCCGCTGCGCCGCGCATAGCGCTCGGAGGGCGACGGCAGGCCGGCGATCTCCTTGCGGATCGGGTTGCCGGTGACCTGCGCCTTGCTGATCTGCGCATCTGCCGCGGCGAAACCGAACAGGATCTTTTTGGCGAACGGCAGCAGCGCCTTGTTCGACATCAGCAGCGCGGCGTCGGCGTTCATCAGAGCCAGCGGGCGGCCCGACAGCGACGCCATGATCCCGCCGGGTACCGTCACATAACCGCCCATGCCGAGCACCACGTCAGGCCGGCGCGCGCGGACGATGGCGCGGCAGCGGACGAAGGCGGCGGCCATTTTCAGTGCGCCGGTCAGCAAGTGTTTCATGCCCTTGCCGCGCAGGCCGGCAAAATCGATCGCGTCAAAGTCGATGCCGTGCTTCGGCACGATGTCGGCTTCCATGCCGCGCTGCGTGCCGAGCCAGGACACCTGCCAGCCGCGCGCACGCATCGTGTCGGCGATCGCCAGGCCGGGGAAGATGTGGCCACCGGTGCCGGCCGCCATGATGAGCAGGCGCTTCATGCACGCCCCCCTCGCATCATGACCCGGTTCTCGTAATCTATTCGCAATAGCACCGCCAGCCCGATGCAATTGATCGCGATCCCCGAACCGCCATACGACATCAGCGGCAGGGTCAGTCCCTTGGTCGGCAGCAGGCCGACGTTCACGCCCATGTTGATCAGCACCTGCGCGCCAACCCAGATGCCGATGCCCTTGGCAACAAGGCCGGCGAAGAATTTTTCGGCAGCGATCGCCTGACGGCCGATCTCGAATGCGCGGCGCACGATCCAGTAGAACAGCGCGGTCACCGCGAGTACGCCGGTCAGCCCCAGCTCCTCGCCAACCACCGCCAGCAGGAAGTCGGTATGCGCCTCCGGCAGGTAGTGCAGCTTCTCGACGCTGCCGCCGAGACCAACGCCGAACAGTTCGCCACGGCCGAATGCGATCAGCGAATGCGTGAGCTGGAAGGCTTTGCCCTGTGCATTGTCCGGATCCCACGGGTTCAGGTACGCGACCATCCGCTCGTAACGCCAAGGCGAAATCAGGATGATCGAGAAGAACACCGCCGCAAGCACGCCGATCATGCCGGCGAACCAGACGATGTTGAAGCCGCCGAGGAACAGGATGCCCATCGCGATACAGACGATCACGCCGAACGCGCCCAGGTCGGGCTGCAGCATCAGCAACCCGCCGCAGAAAGCAACCGCTGTCGCCATCGGGAAGAAGCCCTTCGACAGACTGTGCATGTACTGCTGCTTGCGCACGGTGAAGTCGGCGGCGTAGAACACCATCATCAGCTTCATCAGCTCCGACGGCTGCAGGCTGAAGCCGCCCAGGCCGATCCAGCGGCGCGCGCCGTTGACGCCCTTGCCGATGCCCGGCACCAGCACCAGCACCATCAGCCCCAGCGCGACGAGGAACAGCAGCGGCGTGTATTTTTCCCACTGCTCGATGCGCACCCGGAACGCGAGCATGCCGAAGAACAGTCCGAAACCAATGAAGCCCGCCTGCCGCAGCAGGAAATGATGGTTCTTGTAATTCGCATACTTCGGCGAATCCGGCAGGCTGACCGACGCCGAGTACACCATCACCATCCCGAGCAGCAGCAACAGCAGCGTGACCCAGATCAGCGCCTGGTCATACTCGAGCATGCTCGAACGCTGGCCAATGCGCGCATCGGCCGCCGGCGCACCTTCGCTGTTGCCGAAAAAGGGCAGGGCCAGCCTCATGCGATCACCTCGCCACGGTCCAGCCCGATCTCGCGCACGGTGTCGACGAACACCTGCGCACGATGCGCATAGTTGGTGAACATGTCGAGGCTCGCGCAGGCCGGCGACAACAACACCTTGTCACCCTCGCGCGCCTGTTCGGCGGCTGCGCGCACCGCTTGCGGCAGCGTGTCGCAATCGGCCATCGGCACGCCGGTGGCCGCCAGCGCTTCGCGGATGCGCGGCGCATCACGGCCGATCAGCAGCACGGACTTCACATGCCGCGCGACGGCCGGCGCCAGCGGCGCGAAGTCCTGACCCTTGCCGTCGCCACCGGCGATCAGCAGCAGGTGCGCGCCGCGCCCGGCGCCCAGTCCCTCGAGCGCCGCTACGGTCGCGCCGACATTGGTGCCCTTGCTGTCGTCGATGTACTCGACGCCGCCGATGGTCGCGACCGGCTCGACACGGTGCGGCTCGCCCGCGTACTGGCGCGCCGCGTGCAGCAGCGGCGCCAGCGGCAGGTCGATCGCGCGGCACAGCGCCAGTGCGGCCAGCACGTTGGTGGCGTTGTGACGGCCGCGGATTTTGAGCGCGTCGACCGGCATCAGGCGGTTCAGGAAAATCTCGATGTCAGGCTGCGGCTTGCCGCGCTTCTTGCGCTCGCCGTCGTCATGCGCGACAGCCAGCATCAGCCAGTCCATACCGCCGTCGGTGGTGAGGCCGAGGCAGTCCGGCGCGGCCGGCATGTCGGTGCCGAAGCTGACCACCTGCGCCAGCGGGCTGGCCATGCGCATCACACGCGCATCGTCGCGATTGAGCACGCGCACGGTGTTCGCGCCGAAGATGCGCTCTTTCGCCGCCGCATACGCATCCATGTCGCCGTGCCAGTCGAAATGGTCCTGCGTCAGGTTCAGCACGGTAGCCGCATCGGCGTTCAGCGTCGCGGTGCTGAACAGCTGGAAGCTGGACAGCTCGAGCACCCAGCACTGCGGCAGGTTGTCGTCGGCGATTGCATCGCGCAGCACGTCCAGTGCGGCCGGGCTGATGTTGCCGGCAACCTGCACGCTCAGGCCGGCGGCGCGGCACAGGTGACCGGTCAGGCTGGTGACGGTGGTCTTGCCATTGGTGCCGGTAATGGCCAGCACCTTCGGCGCATAGCCGCGTTCGGCCTTCAGCGCGGCCAGCGCCTGCGCAAACAGCTCGATCTCGCCCCACACCGGGATGTTCTTTTCCTGCGCGGCCGGCAGGATCGCGGCCAGTTCGCGCGCTGGCGCCAGGCCCGGACTGACGGCGACAACATCCACGCCGTCGAGCAAGGCCGCGCCGAACTCGCCGGCGACGAACTCGGCGTCCGGATGCGCGTCCTTCAGTTGCGGCAGCCGGTCCGGCGCGGTACGGGTGTCGGCGACGCGCACGCGCGCGCCGCAGCGTGCGAGCCACCGCGCCATCGCGAGGCCCGATTCACCGAGCCCGAGCACCAGTACCTGTTTGCCTTCGTATTGCATCCGCCTGCTTCTTTCCTGTGTCCTTGTTGCCTGCTTGTTGCTTGCCTGCCGCCTGTCAGCGCAGCTTCAGCGTCGACAGTCCGACCAGCACCAGCATCATCGTGATGATCCAGAAACGTACGACCACCTGCGTCTCTTTCCAGCCCTTCTGTTCGTAATGATGGTGCAGCGGCGCCATCAGCAGCACGCGCTTGCCGACACCGGTGCGCATCTTGGTGTACTTGAAGTACGCGACCTGCAGCATCACCGACAGCGTCTCGACGACGAACACGCCGCCCATGATGAACAGCACGATCTCCTGGCGCACGATCACCGCAATCGTGCCGAGCGCGCCGCCGAGCGCGAGCGCACCGACGTCGCCCATGAACACCTGCGCCGGATAGGCGTTGAACCAGAGGAAGGCAAGGCCCGCGCCGGCCATCGCGCCGCAGAAGATCAGCAGCTCGCCCGCGCCGGGAATGTGCGGAATCAGCAGGTATTTCGCATAGGTCGCGCTACCGGTCAGGTAGGCGAAAATACCCAGCGCCGAGCCGACCATCACGGTCGGCATGATCGCGAGGCCGTCGAGGCCGTCGGTCAGGTTCACCGCATTGCTGGTGCCGACGATGACGAAATAGGTCAGCGCGATAAAACCCCAGACGCCAAGCGGGTAGCTGATGGTCTTGAAGAAGGGCACGATCAGGTCGGCCTTCGGCGGCAAGTCCATCGCAAAGCCGGACTGCACCCAGGCGGTGAACAGTTCCCACACCTTCGCATTGGTCGGGCCGGACACCGAGAACGCAAGATAGAACGCGGCCGCCAGCCCGATCACGGACTGCCAGAAATACTTCTCGCGCGAGCGCATGCCGTTCGGGTCCTTGTAGACCACCTTGCGGTAGTCATCGACCCAGCCGATCACGCCGAAGCCGAGCGTGACGATCAGCACCGGCCACAGCAGCCGGTTGCTCCAGTCGCCCCACAGCAAGGTAGCAATGCCGATGCCGATCAGGATCAGCGCACCGCCCATGGTCGGCGTGCCCGATTTGACCAGGTGCGTCTGCGGGCCGTCGGTGCGCACCGCCTGCCCGACCTTCAATTCGGTCAGCATGCGGATCACGGCCGGGCCGGACAGCAAGCCGATCAGCAGCGCGGTCAGCGTGGCAAACACGGCGCGGAAGGTGATGAAGTTGAAGACCCTCAGCGCGCCGATCTGGTCCTGGAATTGTTGTGCGAGCCACAGCAGCATGTCAGTGCCCTCCCGCCTGCGCGCCGGTCAGGCGCTGCACCACGCGTTCCATTTTCATGAAGCGCGAGCCCTTCACGAGCACGCTGGCGCCGGATGGCTGCTGTGCGACTTCGTCATTCAGTTGTTCCATGTCGTCAAAATGGCGGGCGGCGCTGCCGAACGCGAGGCTCGCGTGTCGGGCCAGCGTGCCCACGGTATAAAGCTGGTCTATCTGCCGGGCGCGTGCGTACGCGCCGATCTCTTCGTGGAAGGCCACGCCCTCGCTGCCGACTTCGCCCATGTCGCCGAGCACCAGCAGGCGCGGCGACGGCGCCGCGGCCAGCACGTCGATCGCGGCGCGCACGGAGTCGGGATTGGCGTTGTAGGTGTCGTCGATCACGGTCGCGCCATTCGTCGCCCGCTTCTTCTGCAGACGGCCGGCGACCGGCGCGAAACGTTCGAGCCCGCGCACGATGCTGCGCACGTCGATGCCGATGGCGATCGCGGCCGCGCAGGCGGCCAGCGCATTGCGCACGTTGTGCTCGCCGGCAGCCGACAGCGACACGTCGAAGCGCATGCCCTGCGCGTCGATCGCCATCTGGCTGCCGAAGTCCAGCGCCTGCCATGCGCAGGAAACCGCGGCATCGCCGCCGAATCCGAAGGTGATCTTGCGGCGCGCACCGGCATAGCCTTGCCACAGCGGCGCGTAGTCGTCGTCGGCCGGGTAGACCGCGCAGCCGTCTGCGGCCAGAGCGCGAATCACGGCGCCGTTCTCTTCGGCGACCGCGGCCACACTGGCCATGAATTCCTGGTGCTCGCGCTGCGCATTGTTGACCAGCCCGACATCCGGCGCGGCGATCTCGGCCAGCCGCGCAATCTCGCCCGGATGGTTCATGCCCATCTCGATCACGGCGGCGCGATGCTGCGCGCCGAGCCGGAACAGGGTCAGCGGCACGCCGATCTCGTTGTTCAGGTTGCCGCGCGTCGCCAGCACCTGCTCGGCCCCAAACGCAGCGTCGAGGATGGACGCGATCATTTCCTTGACCGTCGTCTTGCCGTTGCTGCCGGTCACGCCGATCACCGGAATGTCAAAGCGGTCGCGCCATGCGCGCGCGATCTGTCCGAGCGCATGGCGGCTGTCGGGCACCACCAGCGTCGGCAGCGCGAAGCCGTCGGGCACGCGCTCGACCACCACTGCGGCCGCGCCGCGCGCGGCGACGTCATGCAGGAAGTCATGCGCATCAAAACGCTCGCCGCGCAGCGCGACGAACAGGTTGCCGGCCTCCACCGTCTGGCTGTTGGTCGACACGCCGGAAAAGCGCGCGGGCGCCGACAGCGTGGCGCCGGGAATGGCGGAGACGAAATCGGCGAGATCGGCCTGCATCAGTGGCCTCCGAAACGGGTAGCGCGCGTGGCCAGCGCCAGCGCAGCATGGTCGGCGTCGCGGAAAGGCAGGCGCCGGCCCTTGATTTCCTGATAGTCCTCGTGGCCCTTGCCGGCCACCAGGATCACGTCGTTCTTGCCCGCATTGCGGATCGCGGACAGGATCGCGGTCGCGCGGTCCTGGATCACCTGCAGCTTGCCGTGGTCGGCCTCGGGCACGCCGGCCACCACCTGCGCGATGATGGCTTCCGGCTCTTCGCTGCGCGGGTTGTCGCTGGTGACGATCATCTGGTCGGCACGATTCGCCTCGCGGCCCATCTCCGGCCGCTTGCCGGGGTCGCGGTCGCCGCCGCAGCCGAACACGCACCAGAGCTTGCCCTGGCGCGCCTGCGCGACGGCGCGCAGCGTGTCGATTGCCTTGTGCAGCGCATCGGGCGTGTGCGCATAGTCGATCACGGCCAGCGGGCCGTCGCCGCCGCCGAGCTGCTGCATGCGGCCGGGCACGGCCACCAGCGACTCGAGCAGGCCGACGATCACATCCCAGGCAAAGCCGCGCGCGCACAGCACGCCGGCGATCGCCAGCGCATTGCTGACGTTGAAGCGACCGATCAGCTGCGTGCGCACGCTGCCGCTGCCATACGGCGACGCCAGCTGGAAGCTGGTGCCATGCTGGCCAATGCGGATGTCGGAGGCCGACAGCACCGGCAGGTCGCCAGCCTGCGCGCCTTCGGCGGTATAGCCGATCACCTGCACCGACGGATTGGTCGTGCGCATGCGCGCGACCATGCGCGGGCCGACCGGATCGTCGAGATTGATCACCGCGTGCTTCAGGCCGGGCCAGTCGAACAGCTTCGCCTTCGCGAGCTCGTAGGCTTCCATCGTGCCGTGGAAGTCGAGATGATCGCGAGTGAAATTGGTCAGCACCGCGCAGTCGACATGCAGCTCGTCCATCCGCCCCTGCGCGAGGCCGATCGACGAGGCCTCGATCGCCAGCGCCAGTGCACCCTGCGCGCTCTGCTCGGCGAGCTTGCGGTGCAGCTGCACTGCATCCGGCGTGGTGAATCCGGTCGCTGCGAACGGTCCGCTGCTGCCGCGGCGGAACAGGCCGATGCCGAGCGTGCCGACGACTGCGGTCGGCAATTCGCGGCGCGACAGCGCCTGTCCCAGCCATTGCGTGCACGAGGTCTTGCCATTGGTGCCGGTGACGGCGACGCTGAACAGGCGCTCGTCCGGACGGCCATACCATTCATGCGCAATGCGCCCTGCCAGCGCCGCCAGGCCCGGCACCGCGCGCTGCGCGACAGTCCATTCGGGATTCCATGCGAAGCCACCGGCGTCGTCGAACAGCACCGCGCGCGCGCCGGCCTCGATGGCCGCACCAATGAAGTTGCGACCGTCGCCGGCTTCGCCGGGGCAGGCAAGGAAGACGTCGCCGTGCTGGATGCGGCGCGAGTCGAGCGACAGCTGCGCTGAAGGCGCCGTCGTGCGCAGCCAGTTGATCAGGTCGCCGGTATCGAAGGCCGTCATCACATGCTCTCCACGACCGTTTCGGCCGGCATGATCACGTTCTCGACGCTGGCGTCGGGCGCGACGTTCATCGCGCGGAGCGCACCGGCGGCGACGTTGGCGAACACGGGCGCGGCGACCTGGCCGCCGAAGTGCTTGCCCGCCGTGGGCTCGTCGACCATCACCGCGATGATGATGCGCGGGTCGGAGACCGGCGCAAAACCGACGAAGGACGCAACGTACTTGTTCACATAGCGGCCGTTCTCGAGCTTGTGCGCAGTGCCGGTCTTGCCGGCGACGCGGTAGCCGCGCACCTGCGCGAGCGGCGCGGTGCCGCCGGGGCCGACCACTTTTTCCATCATGTCGCGCATCTGCTGCGCGGTCTTCTCGGAAATCACGCGCTGCGGCTGCGGCGACTGCAGCAGCTTCTGGAACGACAGCGGTATCACCTCGCCGTTGCGCGCGAAGATCATGTACGAGCGCGCGACCTGGATCAGCGACACCGACACGCCGTGCCCGTAGCTCATCGTCGCCTGTTCGATCGGCCGCCAGTTCTTGTACGGACGCAGCCGGCCGGCAACGGCGCCGGGGAAGCCGAAGCGCGGCGCCTGGCCGAAACCGACCGAGGTGTACATTTCCCACATGTCGCGCGGCTCGAAGCGCATCGCCATGCGCACCGTGCCGACGTTCGACGACTGCTGGATGATCTCGGTGACAGACATGCTCGACGCATGCGCGTGCGAGTCGCCGATCGATGCCGAGCCGATCGACAGCCGCGGCGGCGTGTCGAGCATGGTCTGCGGCGTGACCAGGCCCTTTTCCAGCGCGAGCGCGACGGTAAACGGCTTCAGCGTCGAGCCCGGCTCATAGGTATCGGTCATCACGCGATTGCGCAGCTGCGCGCCGGTCAGGCCGTTGCGCGTGTTCGGGTTGTACGTGGGCAGGTTGGCCAGCGCCAGCACTTCGCCGGTCTTCACGTCGAGCACCACGATGGCGCCGGCCTTCGCGCGGTTCTGCTCGACCGCGCGCTGCAACTCGGTGAAGGCGGTGTACTGGATCTTGCTGTCGATCGACAGCACGAGGTCGCGGCCGTCCTGCGGTTCGCGCACGAAGCCGATGTCTTCGATGATGCGGCCGAGGCGATCGCGGATCACGCGCCGGCTGCCGGCCGCGCCGCCGAGCGACGCCTGTTGCGCCAGCTCCATGCCTTCCTGCCCGACATCCTCGACGTTGGTGAAGCCGAGCATGTGCGCGGCGACCGGGCCGGCCGGATAGAAGCGCTTGTATTCAAGTCGCGTATCAAGCCCGGCGATGCCGAGCTTGACGATGCGATCGGCGACGTCCTCATCGACCTGGCGCTTGAGGAAGACGAAGCTGCGATCGGTATCGAGCTTCTTTTTCAGTTCCGCCACCGGCATCTCGAGCAGCTTCGCCAGCTGGCGCAACTGGTCGTCGGTCGCATTGAAGGCCTTCGGGATGGCGCCGATAGTCTTCACCTGCAGCGACGATGCCAGCACCTCGCCGTGGCGGTCGGTGATCTTGCCGCGCACGGCCGGCAGGTCGATCGTGTGCAGGTAGCGCGAGCGGCCCTTCGCCTGCAGGAATTCGGTCGACAGCGCCTGCAGCCAGAAGGCGCGCACCGCCACTGCCATGAAGGCGGCGAACAAAAAGAACAGCGTGAACCGCGAGCGCCACGGCGGCAGCTTCACCGCCAGCACCGGGCTGGCTGAAAAACTGAAGCCGCGCGCGGCGGCCTTGCGACTCGGGGCGCGCATCACCGCCCTCCCGCGTTCAGGTACTGCGTGCGGCCGGGACCGGGCACGCTCATGCCGAGCGTGGCGCGGGCGATGCGGTCGATGCGCCCATGGTCGGCCAGCACCGACTGTTCGTACTGCAGCTGGTCCCACTCGGCATCGAGCCTTTCCTTGCGCACTTGCGCGCGCTCGATCTCGATGAACAGCCGCCGCGCCTGGTATTGGGAATTGACCAGCAGCAGCGAGCAGGCGACCAGCGGGCCGGCCACGGACAGCAGTGCACGGTTGCTCATGCGGCGCCTCCCTGCGGCAGGCGCATCGCGCAGCGCATGACGGCGGAGCGGGAACGCGGGTTGGCCGCCACCTCGGCCGCGCCGGGCTTCATCTTGCCCAGCAGGCGCGCCTCGGGCTGCGGCAGTTCGGACGCACGGATCGGCAGGCGACGGTCGGGCTGCGCGACGTTGGCTTTGCCTGCCAGGAAGCGCTTCACGATCCGGTCTTCAAGCGAATGAAAGCTGATCACCACCAATCTCCCGAACGGCGCGAGGCGGCCGAATGCCTGCGTCAAACCTGCGTCAAGGTCTTCCAGTTCCTGATTGATGAAAATTCGTACAGCCTGAAAAGTCCGGGTGGCCGGGTCTTTGCCTTTTTCACGGGTCTTGACGGCACCAGCCACGAGTGCTGCGAGCTGTCCGGTGCTGCGGATCGGCTCGACGGCGCGTCGAGCAACAATCGCCTTTGCAATCTGAAAAGCAAACCGTTCTTCCCCATACTCGCGAATCACTTTCTCAAGGTTGTCCTGCGTTTCGGTCGCCAGCCATTCGGAGGCCGGCATGCCGCGGGTGGTATCCATGCGCATGTCGAGCGGACCGTCGGCGCGGAAGGAAAATCCGCGCGCGGCCTCGTCCACCTGCGGCGACGAGATGCCGAGGTCGAGCAGCACGCCATCGACCGGCCCCAAACCACGCGCCGCCAGCGCCGTGTCCATCGTTGCGAAGCTGTCGTGCACGATCGCAAAGCGTCCGTCTTCCTTCGCCAGCCGCTGCGCGACCTCGACGGCCTGCGGGTCCTTGTCGAACGCGACCAGCCGGCCGCGCGGCGACAGTTTCGACAGGATCAGCCGGCTGTGGCCGCCGCGACCGAACGTGCCGTCGACATACAGGCCGTCGCGGCGCTCGCCATCAATCGCAAGCGCATCGACTGCCTCGTCAAGCAGCACTGTCCGGTGCGAGGCACCGGGCACCGTTTGCTCTGTCATGGGCCGCCGTCAGAAGGAAAAGTTGCTCAACACGTCCGGCATGCCGCCGGCGATCGCCTGCGCCTCGCTCTCTTCGAGCTTGGCGGCGTCCCAGATTTCGAAATGGCTGCCCATGCCGAGCAGCATGACCTCGCGGGTCAGTCCGACCGCGCTGCGCAGTTCGGGCGAGATCAGGATGCGGCCGGCGCCGTCCATCTCGACGTCACAGGCATTGCCAAGGAAGATCCGCTGCCACGCGCGCGCCGACATCGGCCAGTTCGCGATCTGCTCGCGATGCTGCTCCCAGACCGGCCGCGGGAACAGCAACAGGCAGCCGTGCGGGTGCTTCGTGAGCGTGACTCTCCCTTCGCACTGCACGGACAGCGCGTCACGATGCCGCGCAGGGATATTCATCCTGCCTTTGGCATCCAGACTGAGGGCGGAAGCGCCTTGAAACACGGGAAGCTGACTCCTGTTGCTTGCGCATTCGGGAAATTCGGGTCAGCGGAGCCATGGATCCTTGCTGGCACGACAAACAAAACAAGCCGCATGTCGCCCACAAAAATACACTTTTCCACACTTGCGCCCACTTTAGAGGAGCGCTGATTTTCGGTCAAGGAATATCGCAGTGCGAAAAGTAGTTTTTTTTCAATGAAACCAAGGACTTAGCGCACACACTTGAAGCTCGGGAAGAAAGAATAGCGCAGAAAATTAAGCACTTAGCGCAAACAGTGAATGTTGAACTTTAGAAAAACACATGTGTTTATATTTAAACAAGCCCTGCGGAACAGGCAGCCAAACCCGGGCAAACACCCAAGCCCTTGAAAAGAGCCGCCAACCTGCGGGACGTGCGCGGCGTAGCCGAATATCAACCATGTAAGTGATTACTATTTTTCTCTCCGGAACCGGTCCAAGTCGCCTCCCACTAAGCCGCGACCCCCGCTCGCCGCGGCCACCGCCTTCCCTCCGGAGTCTCCATGAAACGCACCAGTGACAACCTGTATCCAAACGCGTCCGGCGCCCAAACCGGCCACGATGCACGCACGCCCGGCGGCGTGCCGGCACCTCAGGCGGGCGCACCGAACGCAACGGCGCAACCACAGGGAACGCCGCACGCGCCCGGCGTGGCGCCGCGCATGGTCGGCTACCCACCCCCGTATGCCACCGCCCCGGGCCAGATGGCGGCCCCACAGGGGCTACCGCAACAGCTGCTGGCGCCGTGGGTCACGCCCGTCCCTGCGCCCTTCGTGCCGCTGCCCCCCATGTTCGCGCCTTTCCCTTCCATGCCACTCCCGCCATCGCCCTGGGGCGCCGCCGTCATGCCCTACCCGTACGGACTGCCGCCGGTCTGGCCTAACGAATGGAATCCCTTCGCTGCGAACGCCATTCCTGCGCAACCGCCGGCCCCTGGTGGCAACGTCATGCAACAGACAGCACCCGAGTTCCATGTGCGTCCGGCGCCGTCACCCCACACGGGTCATGCCGCTTCAGGCAATTCGCCATCGCGCTATACCCGCGACCGCCTGTTCGAGGATGCGGACGACCTGCAGCTCGGCGCGGCCACCGGCAGAGAGCTGAACGACCTCGCGCGCTGGCTGCCCGGATGTCGCGCCGCGGCCATTACACTCGATGGCAATGAAGCTGCAACGGTCGCCGTCGTGCTGCACGCGCTGCGCAACAACCTCAATCGGGTAGACCTGCACATCGAATGCAGCATGGACCGCTTCGCGCCCCAGCTGATCTCCCAGCTCACCGCACTGCTCAAGAGCCAGACACCGCTGGCGTCATTGACGCTGGTATTACGCGACGGGGACCACAATCCCGGCAAATTCGTGCTGGACCAGGCATTCCTCGCGGCCTTGTTCGGCCACCAGCATCTGGAAGACATCCGATTCGATTTCAACGAGGAAGAAACCGTCTGGCTGCACAACCCTCAGCAACTGGCCGACAGGATCCGCAACAACCACCGCCTGCAAACGCTGACCTTCGAGCACTGCGGCGAACTCCACTCCCTGTTCAGGGCGATTGCACCCGGACTCGAAGGCAACCGCAGCATCGACGCCATCACCTTGCGCCACTGCAGCATGGCAGGCTGCGGGTCCGCGATGGCGGGCGTGCTGAGAGCCAACCCGACCATCACGCAGCTGGACATGCGGTTCACTCACGGCTGGGGGTGCGGCGACCTGCAGCAGATCGTGGAAGCAATGGCGGTCAACACGGCCGTCGAGCAATTCCATTTTTTCTACGCGAGGGAAGAGCGACATTCCGTCGGGAAGACGGCGCCCCTCGCCGAACCGGGCGAGCAACTCCCCGAACTGGGCATGGCGATCGGCGCCATGCTCACCGCCAACCAGCACCTGAGGGGACTGAGCATCCAGTGCAAGCTGGACCTGGCGAACCTCACCCCGATCAGGCAAGGCCTGAACGCCAACACCCGCCTGCAGTTCCTCGATCTCGGCAGCATCACCGGACTGGAGGACAGCGAAGACACGACCGATGCGGGTGACGCCATCAACGAGCTGTTCGCGACCAACTCCCGCCTGACGTCGGTCATCCTGCGTCCTCCGGGCCAATCCGAAGACACCGACGAGACCGTCGGCCTCAAGGGTCTGGTGCGCAACCGTTCGGTCCAGACCCTGGAGCTCGACGG
>JACCEB010044154.1_pt1 | contig 15708 bp, 16 predicted proteins | sample 7454761 | NCBI WGS metagenome assembly JACCEB01 (sample SAMN15323454, study PRJNA562643) | freshwater metagenome | isolation source: river surface water | place: USA:Blue River Watershed | collected 2017-08-18 | reverse complement strand
GCCATTGCGGGCCACTGCCCCTTCATGGAGCGCTTTGGGTCCGCCTTCCAGATTGCCGGCGGCCAGGTTCACGCACTGCCCAATGGCCACATGGATCTGGTCGGCCGTGAGATCAAGCGCCTTGGCGGCGGCCACCGCCGCACCGAAGATGCCGAACACCTGCCCCGCGTGAAAACCGCGCGACATCATCGTCGGAACAAAGTCCTTGGCGAGCCGGTAGGCCACTTCATAGCCCGCCGCAACCGCGGTCAGATACTGACGGCCGGAGCATTGGGTTTCCTCGGCGATAGCCAGGGCTGCAGGCAGTACCAGCGAGCCGGGGTGCACCACAAGCCGGAAGGTGTCCCATTTGCCACCGGCCACCATCATCTCGGTGTTCACAAAGGCTGCAGCGGAGCGACCGAGTTTGACGTCGTGCCCGAGAACGCTGGTGTTGCCCGGGCCTGCGCCATCGTCTTTCATGATCGCCAGAGCCTGCTGCGCGTCGGAGAACTGGCTCCCCACCAACGCCGAGGTCAGGCCTTGAAGGGTTGCAGCGCAGGCGCGGTTGACGACGGCAGGGGGCAGGTCTTCGAAGCGAAGCTGATGGACCCACTGGGCGAGTTGGCGGCTGAGGCTTTGAGTCATGGCAGGCACATGGCACCGCCGTCGACAGCGACGGAGGCGCCCGTGATGAAGCTGGCACGGGCGGAGGCGAGAAACACGGCAACTGCGGCGACTTCCTGCGGCTGCCCGTAGCGGCCCAGCGGAAGGCGCGCCGCCACTTCGGCCCGCAGTTCGTCTTCAGGGCGCCCAGAGGTTTCGGACTTGACCCGCAAGGCCGCCTTGGCACGATCGGTTTCGATCGGACCCGGGTTGATGGCATTGATGCGGATGCCGCGGTGCCCCCACGCTTTTGCGGCGGTGGCGCTCACCAGCAGCAGCGCTGCGTTCGCGGCTCCTCCGGCAATGTGCAGCGGGTTGGCCAACTTGCCGCCGGTCCCGGCGATGTTGACGATGGCACCTCGCCCGCGCTGCGCCATGCGCGGGATGACCGCATCGAGCGCGGTCACTGTGGGCATGTACTTGTCGCGCATGCCATCGGTCCAGCGCGTGGTGACTGTGCTGTCGACGGGGTGATACTTGGCCGCGCCAGCAGAATTGACCAGAACATCGATGGGGCCCACGGCGGCTTCGATGCGTTCGATCGCCGCCTGCACCGCCTGGGCGTCGCCCATCTCGACACACTCGGTATGCACGGCGAAGCCTGCGCCCGCCAGCTCTGTCGCCGCCTCCAGCAAGGCGGTTTGGGTCCGCGCCATGATGGCCACCTTGGCACCCTCTACCGCAAACGCGCGGGCACAGGCCAAGCCAATTCCACGGCTACCGCCCGTGACGACGACCACTTTCCCAGCGAGTTCAAGATCCATCGGGTTTCCTCAAATATGGTGCCAGGCCGTTCCGGCTCGTTGGTCAGCAGGCACCTGCCCGTGCTCAGCTCGGCGCTGAGCGACCCAGGAGGGAAGCGCCCTGACAGACCTCAATACTAGATCCCAATCAGGGCGTATCGCCTCCACTCAAACCCGCGGATGCGTTTCTGATGTTTCAATCAAATTGCGAATTGACTACTCAGTATCGGGCGCGCATTGAGATGTCCCAAAGGTGGCCGGGAGGGCGTACCCGCGTCCTCAATGGCCGGCGTGAAGCCTCAGCTGCAGCCCTAGGTTTCCTGGGTTGCGGGTCGTGGCAAGCCGCGCTTTAATGGCGCTTAGAGCTTCGGCTTTTGCATAGCCAAGCCCATCTCAAAGCAACCATAAAAATTTAGGAGACATCTCATGAAGCACTCACTCACTCGCCGCTCTGTCCTGGTGGGTTCTGCGGCAACGGCGCTAGGCCTGCCTTCCCTCTCACTCGCGCAGGACGACTATCCGAACCGCCTCATCAGGATCGTGGTTCCAGTGGCGCCAGGTGCCGCCACCGACAATCTCGCCCGTCTGATCGCAGAGCAACTGCGGGTCAAGGCCGGCAAGCCCGTGATCGTTGAAAACCGTGCCGGGGGCGCGTCGGGTAACGTGGGGGCAGAGCATGTGTTCCGCTCGCCACCTGATGGCTATACCTTCATGTTTTCTGCAGCGGGCCCGATTGCACTGAACAAGCTGGTGATGGCCAAGATGCCCTATGAGCCCTCAGAGTTCACCCATATCTCCCTGGCCGCGCTGATTCCGAACGTGCTCCTGGTGCGCTCGGACTCGCCGTACAAATCATTGCGCGACCTCATCGCTGCCGCCAAGGCCAACCCGGGGAAGCTCAATTACGGCAGCGGCGGTGCGGGGACCACCACGCACATCACATCCGAATTGCTCAAGACCTTGAGCGGCACCGACATCGTTCATGTCCCCTACAAGGCCAGCGCAGCGGCCGTCACCGCACAACTGCAGGGCCAGACAGACTTCCAATTCTCCGAGTTGAGCAGCACCTACCAGCACGTCAAGAGCGGCGCCCTGCGCGCCCTTGCTGTGGGCAGTGAGACGCGCGCACCCCTTCTACCCGACGTTCCGACCCTGTCGGAAACGATTCCGGGCTTCGCTTCCACCGTTTGGTACGGGATCGTCGCGCCGCCCAAAACACCGCCGGCAATCGTCGCCAAGGTGTCGGGCTGGGTCAGCGAAATCATGAAACAGCCCGAGATGGTGGCCCGGCTGCAGGCGATCAACATCGTGCCGATTGGCAGCAACCCTGCCGAGATGGGGCGCTTTGTTCAGGCCGAACTCGATCGCTGGGGCTCCGTGGTGCGCGCAGCGAAGATCTCGGTCGAGTAAAGACGCCAAGCGCTCCGTTCGGCGCAGATGTCTGCGCCAAACGGAGGTTTAGGCACTCAGGCTTCCAGAGGCCGGGGGGCTTGCCCGAATTCCGGCGAGTCCACTCGGCCCTCCAGGATACGGATCCCATCGAAGGAAGGCTGCTTGGGCGTGTGATTGATTCGCTCCTGCTCGCGGATGGCGGTGTAGTTGGGAATGGCCACGTTGAATGACTCCACCTGCAACAACTCGAGGGGCTCGTCCCCGACGGCCTCAAACCAGTACTTGAAGTTGCGCGGGACCATCACGCCTTCCCGTGGGCCGAGTTCGGCCACCACCTCATCCCCCTCGCCGTAAAAGCGCACCCGCCCGGACAAGACGAACCAGAAGCCGTCGAGGTGGCGGTGGGAGTGAAGGTTGTTCTCGCCGCCGCTCCTGAGCGTCTGCATGTTGGCCATCATCCGGTCGGTGCGGGCCAGGCGCGTGATGAACTTGCCCTGGAAGTCGCCTTCCGGCAGCTCCGGCGTCGTGTAGCGAAAGACCTGCGCAGGCCCTGTCGCTTCAATAGTGTCGCTCATTGCCTTCACTCCATCTTGATGTTGGCAGTGCGGATGATGTCGCCGAACTTCTTCGTGTCGGCTTTCATCATGGCGCTGAAGGCCTCAGGCCCCTGGAACCACACCTCCTGGCCGGTAGCAGCCAGCTTCTCTTGCGTGGTCGGGTCGTTCATGATCTTGCCCAATTCGGCCACCAGCTTGTCAATCACGGGTTTGGGCGTGCCGGCTGGAACCATGATGGCCTGCCATGAACGCAGGTCAAAGCCGGGAAGCCCAGCCTGTGCGAAGGTCGGCACCCCGGGCAGGCCACCCGCGCCGGTGTGCGCGAGGGCGCGCAACTTGCCAGACTTGATGTGTGGGGTGACCGTGAACGGCACCGAGAAGATGGCCTTGACCTGGCCCGAGAGCAGGTCTTGTACGGCCTGCCCGCCCCCCTTGTAGGGAACATGCCGCATCCGGGTGCCCGCCACCTGATTGAACAGCTCGGCGGCGATGTGGTTGGCATTGCCATGACCCGAGGAGGCGTAGTCGATCCCATCCGGGCGGGATTTCGCCAAGGCAATGAATTCCTGCAGGGTGTTGGCCGGCACGCTGGGGTGCACGACGAAAGCGAACTCACTCTTGATAAGAGTGGCGACCGGGAGGAAGTCCTTCTCGCTGTCGTAGGGCAGATTGGTCATCAATAGCGGATTGATGACGTGGGTGCTGGCGGTCAGCAGCAGGGTATGTCCATCGGGCGGCGACTTCGCAGCGGCCAGCGTGGCGATGGTGGTGTTGCCACCGGCGCGGTTATCCACGACCACGGGCTGGCCCCATGCCTGGGTAAGGCGGTCGCCAATGAGTCGTGCCACCGGGTCCAGACTGCCACCCGGGGCGAAAGGCACCAGGATGCGAATAGGCTTGTTCGGGTAGGCTGCGGGCGACTGGGCCCACGCAAGTGGGGCAAGGCTCGCCAAAAACGCGGCAGCAGCCACGGTTCTTCGTTTCAGTGGGAGCATGGGTCTCTTCCGGTTCAGGGGCCATCGGGCCGATGCAGCGCGAATTAAGTCCCCAGCAACGCGCAAGTTAAGTCCGGCAAATTACCCGCGCCAGCGGGTTTTCCCTCGACGCCCAAGGCCGGTTTCGCGATGGCTCAAACCACGACGATCAAGACCGCGCGTCTGTGCGCGCGGGCGGCGCTCAGGGCGCAGGTTTGTGAAAGCTGGGCCAGCGCTGAAGCACCAGCTCACGCGAGGCGCCGTAGGCGTAGCAGGAGTCGATCTTGCGCGGGATGCCGTCGGGCCCCAGGGCGTCAAGGGCCGCCGGGCTGCGCGCCGAGGTCAAGGCAATCGTGGCAGCACTGGCCAGCGGGATCAGCAACTCGCGCAGGTGCGCGCAGGTGTCGCCGGAGGGCAGGCGCTTACGCACCTCGCTACTCCAGCCAGCGCCGATCTTCAAACCCACCAAGGCCTGCAGCGAGTCGCCACCCCCGTTGCACTCCCGGTAGGGGTAAGCGGCGAAGAAGGTGCTCACCTCGCGCACCACCATGTCTGCGGTGATCACGAGAGTCAGGCCCAGGTCGTGAATCGGGTCGCCCGCGGGCACCACCCGCTCGCCGGAGGGCGGGCGAAACTCGTGCGGCTTGCGATCGCTGAGGCTGGCCTCGATCTCGAACAGGCCGTCGCCCCGGCGCCAACCACGGAACTGAATCTGCCGGAGGTGGAGCTCCTCGCGTGGAGTGTCGTCGGTCTTCATGGAGAGAGTATGCCGTGGGTGTTGGGATGTACTGGCGACGCTGCAGCGGACCAACCAAGCTGGCGGATGGCATCGCGCGACATGGCGCCGGCGCTCAGAAGGAGCGCGGGAGCTTGAGCACGTGCTCGGCGACGTGACTCAGGATCATGTTGGTGGAGATGGGTGCCACCTGGTACAGGCGGGTTTCGCGGAACTTGCGCTCGACGTCGTATTCGCAAGCAAAGCCGAAACCACCATGGGTCTGCAAGCAGGCGTTGGCCGCCTCCCAACTGGCCTTGGCGGCCAGGTACTTGGCCATATTGGCCTCGACACCCGCGTTCTGGCGCGCGTCGATCTTCTCGCAGGCACGCCAGCGCATGAGGCTGGCTGCCTCCAATTCAATGAAGGACTCGGCCAGGGGAAACTGAATGCCCTGGTTCTGGCCGATGGGGCGCCCGAACACCTTGCGCTCATTGGCATAGTTGCGCGCGCGCTCGATGAACCAGTAGCCGTCGCCAATGCACTCGGCGGCGATCAGGGTGCGCTCGGCGTTGAGGCCCTCGAAAATCACCTTGAGACCCTTGCCCTCCTGCCCGAGCAGCGCGTCTTCGGGCAGCTCGAGGTTGTCGAAGAACAGCTCGTTGGTTTCGTGGTTGACCATATTCAAAATGGGCCGCACCGTGAGGCCGTTGCCGATGGCCTTGTCCAGCTCGATGATGAAGCAGCTGAGGCCGTCGCTCTTGCGCTCCACCTCGGAAATGGGGGTGGTGCGGGCCAGCAGAATGAGCAGGTCGCTGTGCTGCACGCGCGAAATCCAGACTTTCTGGCCATTGATCACCCAGCGGCCGTCTTTCTTGACTGCGGTGGTCTTGAGCTTGGTGGTGTCGCTGCCGGTCGTGGGCTCGGTCACCCCCATGGCCTGCACCCGCAACTCGCCGGCGGCGATCTTGGGTAGGTAATGTTCTTTTTGCGCCTGTGAACCGCTGAACACGATGGTGTTCATGACATACATCTGCCCGTGGCAGGCGCCGGAATTGCCGCCGGAGCGGTTGATTTCTTCCATGATGACCGAGGCCTCGGCCATGGACAGGCCGGGACCGCCAAACTCCTGTGGGATCAGGGCGGCCAGCCAGCCGGCCTTGGTGAGCGCGGTGACGAACTCCTCCGGGTAGCCACGCTTTTCGTCGATTTTGCGGAAGTACTCGTCGGGGTACTGGGCGCAGAGGGCGCGGACCGCGTCGCGCAGTTCCTGGTATTGGTCGGGGGCGTGGAGCATGAGAGAGTAGTCCTGAGGAGTGGTCGCGGCTCGCCAGTGCCTACGGGCGAACCGAAATCATATTCCTTGGTCGAGCGCAGATCTCTCGCCCACCGCTCTAGCAGTACGAGGCGGGCGCTGGACCGGCGCGGCGTGACTGTCGGACTGAGGACTCGTGCGGGGACAAAGCCCTGTATGGAGGACCTTGCCTGCGCCCCTGGCACTTACTGCTTCTGAATACCCGCCCGCTGGATCACCTCGCCCCAATGCCGGGTCTCGCTCGCCAGCCAGTCCTGGCCTTGCGAAGGAGTGCCCGGGCTGGGCTCGATGTTCATCTCGATCAGTTTCTGCCGGGTCGGGGCGTGGTTCAGGGCTGCCACGACCTCGCGGTTGAGGCGATCCACCACCTCGCGCGGGGTGCGGGCCGGCACACCCAACGCATTCCATGACGAGGCCAGCAGGTTGGCGACGCCCGCCTCGCGCGCAGTGGGCACCTGCGGCAAGGCCGCACTGCGCCGGGTGCCGGTGATGGCCACGGCCTTGAGCACGCCGCCCCTGATCTGAGGCAGCACGGGGCTGAGCACCTCGGCAGCGACGTCGATCTGCCCCCCACGCAGGGCGGTGACCACCGCGGGCGTGCCGTTGAACGGCACCACCTGGGCGTCAAGGCCGGCCGCACTCTTGAACAATTCAGCCGCCAGGTGCTGGGTGCTGCCAATGTTGATGCTGCCGATATTGAGTTTGCCCGGGTTGGCGCGGGCCCAGGCCAGCATCTCGGGCAGGCCGCTGAAGCGGGACTCGCCGCTGGTGACCAGCACCAGGTCAAAGGTACCCAAGAGCGAGACCACGCTGAAGTCACGGGCCGGGTCGAAAGGCAGTTGCTTGAACAAGCCGGCACTGACCGCGTTGGCGTTGGACATCAGAAGCAGCGTGTGGCCATCGGGGTCAGATTTGGCCACCAGGTCGGCGGCGACGATACCGCCGGCGCCAGGCCGGTTCTCGATCACCACCGGTTGGCCCAGGGTCTCCGTCATGCGCTGGGCGACGGTACGAGCGGTGATGTCCGCAACGCCGCCGGCAGCGAAGGGCACGACGATCTTGAGGGCCTTGCTCGGGAAGGCCTGAGCCCGGGCAGCCAGCGGCAGCGCGCCGGCCAGGGAGGCGGCGGTCAGCGCTAGGGCTTGACGACGTTTCATGGTGGGTTCTCCTGCAAAAAGGGGACGCCTTGTCGGCGAGAAGCTGCGATTGTTGCACCCTCGCCCAATACTGCCAGAATGAACATCGATGAAGCCCTGCAGACTCGCACGGGAACGCCGGGTGGTAGTTAGACGAGGTAGTTCGCCGAGGTAGTTCGCCAAGGGAGGTCGCCTTGGAAAATGACGGCCCCTCAACGTGCGCCGGCACTGGTGTGCCGCGATGGCGAGTTTTTGCTGGTGCGCTACCGGTTCGCCCGCACGGCATCGATGCGCATCACGACTTGGTCAATGGCCAAGAGCGTGAGCGCTCAGGGCTCCATCTTCAGCCTGCCGTCCTTGATCATCTTGCCAATGCGCGCGTGCTCGGCGCGGATGTGGCGGGCAAACTCTTCTGGCGTGCTGCCAACCACTTCGGCGCCCTCGCTGGAGAGAGAGTCGCGCACGCTGCTACCGCGCAGCGCCTTGACGGACTCCGCGTTGAGACGGCGGACAATTGCCTCCGGCGTACCTGCGGGCACCAGCAGGCCGTACCAAGAGCCGGCTTCGTAGCCTGTGAGGCCCAACTCGGCCAGGGTCGGCAAGTCCGGCAGCAGCGCCGAGCGCTTGGCGCTGGTGACGGCCAGCGCACGCAGCTTGCCAGACTTGATCTGCGGGGTGATGGCCACCACGCTGGAGAACATGATGTCCACCTGGCCGGACATCAGGTCCGTCATCGCCGGAGCGAGACCCTTGTAAGGGACATGGGTCATGTCCACACCCGCCATGGTCTCGTACAAGGCCGTGGCGATGTGGGCCGAGCTACCGTTGCCGTTGGAGGCGAAGTTGATGCGCCCCGGATTGGCTTTGGCGTAGGCCGTCATTTCCTGAACCGTCTTGAACGGCATCTTGGGGCTCACCGCCACCACCGAGGGAGCGGACGCCAGCAGCACAACGGGAACCAGGTCCTTCAGCGCGTCATAGCTGATTTTGGGAACGATATGCGGATTGACCGCCAGGCTGCCCACGCCGCCGAGGAACATGGTGTAGCCGTCGGGCGCTGCCTTGGCTGCCATGTCGGCGCCGATCACGCCGCCGGCGCCGGCCCGGTTTTCCACCACCACCGGCTGGCCCAGCGAGCTGGTCAACTGGTTGGCCACCGCGCGGGCCACGGTGTCGTTGCCGCCGCCCGGCGCGAAGGGGACGATGAGCCTCAGGGGCCGGGTAGGCCACTCCTGCGCCATGGCCGGCTGAAGCAGCAGTACCCAGGCGGAGAGCAAAAGAGAAACCAGCTTCATGGGGACAACTCCTTGGCAAGCGCCAGCCCCTGCGGCCAGCGATATCCGCAATGGTATACCAAGGAATCCCATGGGGTCGCCGCAGTCGCCGGGCGGACCACTTACTGGTTCAAGATGGTGATGCTCACCCGCCGATTGCGCGGGTCTGCCGGGTTGGCCTGGATGAAGGGCGCGGTATCCGCGACGCCCTCGATCCGCTGGAAGCGGTCGTAGGGAACGCCGCCGCCCTGCAGCACCTTGCGTGTCGCATCGGCGCGCTCGGTGGACAGCGACCAGTTGTTGCGCCCGCTGTCGGGTGCGAAGCCGAGGCTGTCGGTGTGGCCGCGGACGGCGACCTTGTTGGGCAAGCCCTTGACCGACTTGGCCACCTCGTTGAGCAGCGCAATGGCCTTGTCGTCGAGTTCGGCGGTGCCAGAACGGAACATGGAGAACTTGGCCTTGTCGATCACCTCGATGCGAAGACCGTCCTTGTCGCGGGTGATGGACATCTGGTCTTGCATCTGCGAGAGCTGCTTGTTGTCGGAAATCTTCTGCTTGAGTTCCTTCTCGAGCTTGTCGAAGTTTTCCTTGTCCTGCTGCTGCTTTTGCGAGCCCTTGCCTCCGTCGGGGTTGGAGGACTCCTCCTGCGGACCCTCCTTGTTGTTCTCCTGGGGGGAGGAGCCGTTGTCGGTGTTGGCGCCGCCCTTGGCCTGAGGCGTGAGACGCTCCATCACCGAGCTTTGCTTGGCGGTAAAGGGGAAGCCGTCGGGGTCGATGATGGAGCGGCCGCCGAGAAGGCCGTCGGAGCCAGCGAGCTCACCGAACTTGATCTGGCTGTGGGAAGAGGGACGGAAGTAGTCGGCCACAGACTTGCGCTGGTCCTCCTTGGTCGCACCGAGCAGCCACATCAGCAGGAAGAAGGCCATCATGGCCGTCATCATGTCGGCCAGCGCGATCTTCCAGGCGCCGCCGTGGGCACCGCCGTGGCCCTCTTCAACGATGATCTTCCTGATGATCGGCCGCACCGGCTCGCCGCCGGCATCGGCCGCAGGCGCATCCTCGGGGGCCGCAGGCGGCTGAGCCTCGCCGGCCGCAGGCGCGGCCTGGGCGACGGGCTTTTCTTCCTCAGCGACTGCAGCTTCAGCCATCACGACCCTCGCAAGGCGTCAAACACTTCCGAGAAGCTCGGCTGGTTGTGGTGGCTGATGCAGGCGCGCGCGGTCTCGATCATCACCGGCTGGGGGTGGCCGCGCAGGTTGGAGACGATCATCTGCTGGATCACGTTGTAGATCTGGCCGTCCTCGTCGATCACCCGGGCCAGGCGGCCGGCGAAGGGCTCAAACATGGCGTAGGACATGAACACGCCCAGCATGGTGCCCACCAGCGCCGCGCCGATCAGGGCGCCCAGCACGGGCGGGGGCTGGTCGATGGCGCCCATGGTCTTGATCACGCCCAGCACGCAGGCCACGATGCCCAGCGCAGGCAGGGAGCCCGAAATGGTGGACAGGGCCGCCGGCGCGCGCAACGCGTCGTGGTGGTGCGCCTTGATCGCCGTCTTCATGATGTCTTCGACGGTGTCGGCCTCGAGGTTGCCCTGCGAGATGACGGCCAGCCGCAACGGGTCGCAGATCATCTGCACGATGAAATGGTCCTTCGCCAGCTTGGGGAACTCGCCGAAGATGGGGCTGGAGTCGGGGTTCTCGACGTGGGCTTCCAGGGCCACCACGCCTTCCTTCTTCATCACGCCCAAAAGCTTGCCCACCAACACCATTACGGCCAGGTAGTCAGCCTGCTTCCACTTGGCGCCGGAAATGCACTTGGCGATGCCGCCCATGGCGGCCTTGAAGATCGCGAAGCTGTTGCCCACCAGCGCAGCGCCGATAGCGGCGCCGCCGATGATGATGATCTCGAAGGGGGCCGCCTTGATGATGGGCGCCATCTTGCCGCCGGCGGCGATGTAGCCACCGAACACCGCGCCGAAAATCACCACAAATCCAACGAAGAAGAACATGAGTCACCTTCAATTCACGATGCACCAGAGACCGATACACCAGCCAAACCACCACTGGAACAAAAAATCCAGCAGGTTGCCCAGGATCGCCACCGGCAAACCCAGGTAAAGAAACACCAGCAAAACTCCGGAGGCGGTCAGACGCGCCCCGGGAATGTCCTGGGACGCGAGGCGCCGCGCGCCGCCTGTACCGTTATTGGGGGTAGCCAATGACCTGCCTCCCGGGGATGAATCGGCGCCGCGTGCCGGAACTTGACCCTGCACCCGACATACCGACCCTTCTCATGTTGACCTTTGGCTATTATGGGCCGATGAACGTCGACTGGGACTCGCTGGATCGCGCCAATTGGGAGGGCTTCCACCGCCAGCACGGGAGCTCGCTCCAGCAGGCTTGGGCCTATGGCCAGGCGCTTCAAACATTAAACGTTCGTATACATCGGGCTGCGATCCGCGTCCCCAGGGATGGCCCGGGGCCAGGCGGCGAACCTGGCGGCGTGATCATGGGCCTGGCCCAATTCATGGTTCGCCGAATTGCCGGCTACATCTCACTGGCCTCTTGCACCCGCGGGCCTGTCTGGCACCCGGACCTGGCCCCCGAAGCGCGCGCGCAGGCCCTGACGATGCTCCGCAAATCGCTACCTGTCCCCCGTCTGCGGGTGGCGCTTTTCTCGCCCGACGCCCCACCCTCGCCAGAGATCGAGGCAGAGACCCGGGGCCTGTGGCGGGTGATGACCGGCTATTCCACCGTCATGCTGGACCTCACACCGCCCCTGGAGGCACTTCGTGCCGGGCTGGACGGCAAGTGGCGCAACCGCCTGGCCAAGACCGAGGCCGATCCGTCATTTACCGCCAGGGTCGAACCCAACCTGCCGGAGGCCAAGCGCTTGCTCGAACGCGAAACCGAGCAGCGCACCCAGCGGCGCTTCCAGGGCCTCCCTACCGACTTCGTACGGGCCTATATCGATGCGGCGCCCTCGCGTGAGCAGGGCTTTGCGGTGAGCTACGCCCAATCACGCAAGGAGACCCAGGCGGCCCTTTTGTTCTTGATTCACGGCGACACGGCCACGTACCACATTGGCTGGTCTAATGAGGCGGGGCGCAAGGCGAACGCCCATAACTTGCTGATGTGGCGCGGCATCGAGTACCTGCGCCACATGGGCGTCAAGCGCCTGGACCTGGGCGGGGTCAACACCCACGCCCTGCCAGGCATCACCCGATTCAAGCTCGGAACCGGTGGCCAAGTACTGACCCTGGCCGGCAGCTACCACTGAAACACGCAAACATGGCCACAGGACCCCGCATTCCGCCAGAAAGCGCCTTTACACCCCGGATCAAGAAACTGCTGGTCCTGGCGATCGTCGCCACCGCCGCCGGCTACCTCTCCTTCAGCTTCTTCGAACCACGGGTGCAACGGCCCCAGCTGCTGCCCGAGTTGGAGGTGGCCATCGGCCCCGGTGATTCACCCTGGGTGGCGCTGGGCGAAACCCCCGCGATGACGCTTTACTGGGACCGCAGCTCGCGGCTGCGCGACGACTACGTGCTCAAGGTCTGGGAGATCCAGGACATGAAGGCACCGGACCCCGATGGGGTGCAGTCACGCCGTTACCGCAATGAGTACGACTGCAAGCACCGGATGCACCGCCTCACCAGGATGATCAGCTACGCGGGTCCGATGCTCACCGGCGCCAAACTTTTCGAACTCGACGACGACGGCCTCTGGCGGCAAACGCCCCCGAACAGTATTTTTGCGAAGGGCATGGCCCTGCATTGCGGCAAGCTTGCGCCCCTGCCGCCAGAAGCAGAAAAGGCGCCCTGGTGGGCGCCTTTCTGGCCGTTCTGACGCCCCGGGCTGGGGCGCTCCTCGCGCCTCAAGAGGCCTGGATCTTGCGGCCGTTGAGCGGCTGCACCGGACGAGCGTTCATCTTGAACGGGAAGCTGTCGATCATCTCGCGCTGAATGCCAATCGGCGACTTCAGAATGAAAAACTTCACGCCTTCGGTGCAGGGCGGTGTGGTCAGCGAGCCATCGTAGGAATAGTGGGCCAGCGACTCGGGCAGCAGGGTTGCCGGGTTGATGGACACCGAAGCCACTTCGACCTCGGGGCCCTCCTTGGCAGGCATGTTCTTCCAGATCGACCACAGGGTGCGGTTCTGGACGGCAGATTCCCGCATCAGCACCGCGAGGACAGCCAGCTTGCCGTCGGCGCTCTTGTGCACCATGTGCGTCACCATGGCCATGGGCTTGCCGTCGATCTGCTCCTCGCTGGGGCGGTGAAAGTGGAACTGCACCAGTTCGTAGGATTCATTGCCCACCTTGAGCGTGCTGCCCGGGGGCACATTCACCTGAATCGTGTGGCCGTTGTTGACCAGCTTGAGCACCCCGGGCTTGTAGTCGGCCTTGAGCGTGGTGGTCGACTTGTCGAAGGGCCCGACGATGTTCAAAGGCGACTGTGACTTCCCTTCAGCGCAGGTGGGATACTGCTTACCCCATTTGTCGGGGCCCATCTCTCCCTCATAGCCCCAGTGTGGCGCGGCAGCATGGCCGCCACCCTTGCCCTTGTCGGCCAACGCGTGAAGCGCTTCCTCGAGCTTTTGCAGGGTTTCTTCCTGCTCCTTGATCTGCTTGCTGGCCTTGACCAGTCGGGTGTCGAGGTCCTTGGTCTTGCCAGTGTTGACAATGGACAGGGTAATTACCATCGCGAACAGGCTGGCGACGATGCCGCCCAAAAGGATTCGAATGAACATGCTGACCTCAAGAATTCTCAGGTGACGCCGAGTCCAATGACAACGGCGAAGGATTGTGTCCTGCGTCACCACCCGATGCAACGGCGGGGCGACACGGAACGCTGCCAAAGTATGATCGGATCATCCCGGAACGGCTTGAGTGCAACATGAAGAACTTGTTCATCGGCATCGTGATCGGCATTCTGGCTATGGCCGGAATATACGGAATAAGTCTTCTTTTCTCGAGCGAGGCGGCCCCGCAGGCCTCGCCCGCTCCCGCAGGCGCGTCCGGCGCGGGGGTGGCCCGGGCTGGCAGCGTGGTCGACATGATCTGCGAGCTACACCTCGACCTGGAGGGCCAGAAGACCCTGGGAATCCAGGGTAACGAGCCCCCGCGCATTACCCTGGCCCAAATCGACCTCGAGCAAAAATCCGGCTGGTACCAGGGCCGCATTTCCATCTCTGAGGGCCGCGGCGGCACCCTCAGTCTGCAGGGCAACAAGTTCGTGGTGACACGCCCGGCCATGTTCCAGCGTTTTGGTACCTCCATCAGCCAGGAAGCCTTCTCGATCGACCGCAGCACCGGCCAATTCGAACAGTCCCTCACCATTGAGGGGGGCAAGGTCGTCCCGCTCATTCGCGGGACCTGCGCACGGGTCATCAAGCCGCCGTTCTGAGGCTGGCGGCTCGCGGTGGCCCTGCTGGACCTGCGCTGGCACCTGCGCGCCTGGCGCTCGCAGTCACGCTGGGCCCGCACCCGCGCAGCCATCGCCGACTGGCTGGCCCAGGCACCGAAGGGCCACGACGATCTCCTGCTGTTTGGCGCCAGCGCCGGCTGGATGATGGACGACGCCTTCCTGGCCCGCTTTCGCCGGATCGACGCGGTCGACTTCGAGTCGGCGTCCGGACCCCTGTTCAAACTCAATCACAGGGATGTCATCGGTCGCCACCGTATCGAGGTGCGCTTCCACAACGCGGAGGCGCTGTCTCGCCTGGAAGAATTTCTCTCGATGCGGCCCCACGCGCTGGTGCTGTTCGACAACGTCCTGGGGCAGTACACCCTCACCTGCCGGGATGTGACACGGGCCGAGGCCACGCTGTCGGGGCTCGCCGATCGCCTGGCGGGTCGCGACTGGGGCAGCGTGCATGACGCAGTCTCGGGTCCCGGACAGGTGCTGGACATCGCTCGGGAGCCACTGCCACTGGCGCTCGGGCCAGGCCAGGCTTGGCCGGATGACTCTTTGCTCGACGCAGTGGGCGCCACCGGCCAGTGGCGCGACCATCTCACCCGGGCCGTGCTGCCGGCCACGATCGAAAGCCAGCTGCTGCCCTGGCAGCTAACGCCCGGGTACTGGCACTGGCTACAGACGGGCTGGGTACGGGCCTGAGCCAGCCTGCGCTCAGCTGAGGAAGAAGGGATGGCGCGGGGGCAAGGGGGCGGCGGGATCGGTTTGGGTACCGTCGGGCCGGTCATGAAAATTCCAGGCCAGCCGCCGTGCGAAGTGTTGCTGTCCGAAGTGGCGCTGCGCGGCAGGTAAACTCCCGGCCTCCCCCAGTACAGCCTCTGGATCCACACCACGAACCGCTGGAAAGTCATGAACGCAAGCAGTACCACCGCGCCCGCCGCCGCCCCTGCGGCCCCGGCCCCCACAGCATCGGCCCACCGCGCGCCCGCTGAACGCCCTCCCACAGATGGCCACGCGCCCAAGATCTTCATCAAGACCTTCGGCTGCCAGATGAACGACTACGACTCGGACAAGATGGCCGACGTCATGAAGGCCGCCGAGGGCTATGAAAAGACCGAAGACCCCGAGCAGGCCGACCTGATCCTGTTCAACACCTGCTCGGTGCGCGAGAAGGCGCAGGAGAAGGTCTTCTCCGACCTGGGCCGGGTCAAGCACCTCAAGGCCAAGGGGGTGATGATCGGCGTCGGCGGCTGCGTCGCCAGCCAGGAGGGCGCGGCCATCGTCGAGCGCGCGCCCTATGTGGACGTGGTCTTCGGCCCGCAGACCCTGCACCGCCTGCCCGAGCTGCTCGAGGCCCGCCGCCGCGAGCAGCAGGCCCAGGTGGACATCAGCTTCCCCGAGATCGAGAAGTTCGACCACCTGCCGCCGGCGCGCGTGGAGGGTTCGAGCGCGTTCGTCTCGATCATGGAAGGCTGCAGCAAGTACTGCAGCTACTGCGTCGTGCCGTACACGCGCGGCGAAGAGGTCAGCCGCCCGT
>JACCEB010334139.1_pt1 | contig 15710 bp, 17 predicted proteins | sample 7454761 | NCBI WGS metagenome assembly JACCEB01 (sample SAMN15323454, study PRJNA562643) | freshwater metagenome | isolation source: river surface water | place: USA:Blue River Watershed | collected 2017-08-18 | reverse complement strand
CGAAACTCTCCCGGCACTTCCGCCAATTGTGGATCCGCCAATCGCGCTTCCACTTCCTGAAAGCGGGCGACAACGGATTCAAGTTTGTCGAACATGGAGTGCCGGGAAAAGTGTCAGCGTCCGAAAGGAACGCAGATCACTTCTTCTTGTACTTGTTCAGGAAGCGCTCAACACGACCTTCGGTGTCGAGGAGCTTTTGCTTGCCAGTGAAGTACGGGTGGCACATCGAGCACACTTCGACCTTGATGCCCGGCTTGGTATCGCGGGTTTCGATCACAGCGCCACAGTGGCAGGTGATGGTGGTCTCAACGTAAACGGGGTGAATGCCTTGTTTCATAAAGTAAAACCTCTTCCGAACTCGATGCGGAAAGGATGGCCTAACAAAGTCCGGGGCGCTTGGTCAACCTGTCAATTTAATTAGTTCAGAATCCGCAAGCTTTATCCGCTCATGGATTTCACAAAATCGGCGTTCGTCTTGGAGTGACTGACCTTGTCGAGCAGGAACTCCATGGCGTCTACCGTGTTCATCGGATGCAGCACTTTTCTCAAAATCCACAGCCGCTGCATCATGTCTTTTGGCAACAAAAGCTCTTCTTTTCGGGTCGCCGACTTGTTGATGTCCAAGCACGGGAACACTCGTTTTTCCATGAGCTTACGGTCCAGATGGATCTCGGAATTGCCCGTCCCTTTGAACTCCTCGAAGATCACTTCGTCCATCCGCGAACCGGTGTCGACCAAGGAAGTCGCGATGATGGTCAAGGAGCCGCCTTCTTCGACATTTCTGGCGGCGCCGAAGAAACGCTTGGGTTTGTGAAGGGCATTGGAGTCCACGCCGCCTGAAAGAATTTTTCCGGATGGCGGCACCACGGCGTTGTAGGCGCGGGCCAAACGCGTGATGGAATCGAGCAAAATCACCACATCGTATTTATTTTCGACCAAACGCTTGGCCTTTTCGATGACCATTTCGGCCACCTGAACGTGGCGCGAAGCCTGCTCATCGAAGGTCGAACTTACCACTTCACCTTTCACCGAGCGCTGCATGTCGGTGACCTCTTCCGGACGTTCATCGATCAAAAGAACGATGAGTTTTACTTCCGGGTGATTGGTGGTGATGGCGTTGGCAATATCCTGCAAAAGCACCGTTTTTCCGGCGCGCGGAGGTGCCACGATCAAACAGCGCTGACCCTTGCCGAGCGGAACCATCATGTCGATGATGCGAGTCGAGTAGTTCTGGGCCTGGTTTTCCAAGCTCAGCCGCTCTTTCGGGTAAAGCGGGGTCAGATTATCGAACAAGACCTTCTCGCTGTTAGCCTCAGGCGCCAGGAAGTTCACTTGCTCGACTTTCAGAAGTGCAAAGTACCGCTCGCCCTCTTTGGGTGAGCGAACCGAGCCGCTGATGGTGTCGCCCGTGCGAAGGCCGAAGCGCCGAATCTGGGAAGGCGAAACGTAAACGTCGTCCGGCCCCGGCAGGTAGTTGTAATCAGGGGCTCTCAAGAACCCAAAGCCGTCGGGCAAGCATTCCAATACCCCGTCGGCGTAGATGTGTTCGTCCTTCTCCGCCTTCTTTTGGAGGATCTGAAAGATCAAGTCCTGCCGGCGAAGGCCTGCGGCGTTTTCGATCCCCAGCTCGCGACCCATTTCGACTAGGTCGGCGATCTTTTTTTCTTTTAATTCGCGTAGATGCATAGAGCACTTCCCTGCAAGGGGTAGAGAGACGGGATGGGATTGGAGTCTGAAGTGGGAGAAAAATCGAGGAGAGGAATGTGCCGACCGGCACGAAAAGTTGAGTAACAAACTCTGTTCTGCAGGACAAGAAAAAAGCAGGTTACCATCTAACCCTCCTTATGCCCTTTCAACGAATGCTCACGATGGCTTCTGTGGCGGCAACCCTGCTGTTTTTGGGCTGGGGCGCCGACCTTTTCTGGTTCGCAACTCGCCCCTTGGACCCTTCACAGTCACAAAAAGTGGTTCTCGAAGTTCAACCCGGCGCCACCGGTGCTGCCATCACCCAAGAGCTCGTGCGAGTGGGCGCCATCGACGATCCCTGGCGCTTCATGTGGCTTGCACGGACCACTCGCGCTTGGAAGCGACTGAAGACCGGAGAATACGAAATCTCAGCCTCGCAACCTCCTCTGCAAATTCTCGAGACTTTGAGCAGCGGAAAAAGCGTGAACCACCCCTTCACGGTCCCCGAGGGCGAGAATCTTTATGAGATTGCGGCAGCCGCGGAGAAAGCCGGAATCGGCCCGAAGGAAGAGTTCATCGCTTTGTGCAAAGACCCCGAGTTCATCGCAAGCTTGGGCTTTGGCGAAGTCGCACCGCCGACACTTGAGGGTTACCTTTTCCCGGAAACCTATTTCCTGGCCCGACAAACCTCGATTCGCGGGCTGATCGAAAAAATGGTTCGGCGCTCGCTGGCGTTCTGGAACGAAGAGACTTTGGCAAAAGCCGCCACGATCGGCCTTTCCCGTCACGAAGCGGTGACTTTGGCGTCCATGATTGAAAAAGAAACGGGTGCGCCTGAAGAGCGTCCGCTCATCAGTTCGGTTTTCCACAATCGGCTGAAAAAGCGCATGCGCCTTCAAAGCGATCCCACCACCATTTATGGAATGTGGGAACGCTACGAAGGAAAACTCTCGCGCGCGGACCTTCGTACACCTTCACCCTACAACACCTACACGGTGCCAGCGCTTCCTGCCGGTCCGATTGCCAATCCCGGCACCGAAGCCCTTCAGGCTGCTTTGTCACCCTCGGAGAGCAGCCACCTGTTCTTCGTTTCTCGAAACGATGGCACTCACGAGTTCACGGATAACCTGGCCGACCACAACTCGGCGGTCGACAAGCTGCAACGCGATCCCAAAGCGCGCGAAGGGAAAAGTTGGCGCGACTTAAGCCGCAAGCTCGAGGCCGAGCGCGAAACGAGCGTTAAGCCGACAAGCCACCGTTCAGGAAACTGAATACCGGATTTCGATACTCGTTCTCTAAGTCGAGCAACCACTTCTTCAAACGAAGCTCAGGCTCGTTCGGATCGGTACTTCCCATGAAGCCACCCAAAGTGTCGCCCGTGGCCACGACGCGGTGACACGGCAAAACCATGGGAAAGGGATTCCGACGAAGTGCCTGACCCACGGCGCGCGGTGCAAATTTCCCGATGCGCTTGGCCACCCAAGCGTAGGTTCGAGTCTCACCGTGCGGAATGATGGAAATGGCCCGGTAAACGGCTGACTGAAAATCCGTGCACCCAGCGAGATCGAGCCACTCCCAAGGAACTTGCGGCATGGGCTCGCCGGCTGTGAAGTAAGCGCGCATCTGGTTGACGAGCGACTGAATATTCGGAGGTAAAGAACCGGCCTGATCGAGTACCGACCAACCCCCGCAGCTTCGCGAGTCCGAGCCGCCCACGCCCTCGTACCAATCCAACCGGGTCAGCTTTCCAGCCGAATTCCACGTCAGCGCGATTGTTCCTTCGCGAATGCGCAGTTGGAGATGATTCACTCTTAACGAATGACATTCACCCGGCGCATTTTCAATGCGATTATCCCGACCAGGACATTTCGGACATGAATCCTTTGAAGAATCTGCTCATTCCTACATTACAACTCCTGGCCGCATTGGCCCTGCAAGCGGGAGTCGAAGACTTACCCTTTGGCCCCTCAACCCACCGCTGGGTGAGCCGCGCAGTTTCGCTACTTGTCATTCTGCTTTTACTTCGGCTGTTCCGACTGGCTGTTCTTCTCATCATCGAGCAAGGGCGCTTCCGAACGATTGGGGATTCCACCCTTCAGTCGGGCTTCATCCCCCTGATTCGAAATCTCGCAAACCTCGTCACTTTTGTGTTCGGCGCGATTTTGATTCTGAAACTCTTTGGCTACGACGTGGTCTCGCTCCTGGCGGCCTTGGGGGTTGGCTCGTTAGCCGTCGGCTTGGCGGCTCAGCCCACGCTCAGCAATATGATTTCGGGCTTCACGCTCATCATCGATCGGAACCTCAAGCCAGGCGATCGCCTCACTTTGGCTGGCTTCACGGGTGAGGTCGAAGAGATCGGACTGAGAAGTACCCGCATTCGAACTTCGAGCGGAAAGTCTCTGATCGTCCCGAATTCAGAACTCGTGAACACCCGAATCTTGAACCTGTCGCTCCCCACCCGGAAGACGGGAGTGTCGATCCCCCTGAAACTGAGTTTGGGAACGTCCTTTCCCGACTTTCAAAAGCTCTGTGCTGAATCACTCGCTGCCTGTCCCAGCTCTGCCCAGACCGAGGGACTCACCGTTCTTTTGAATGGGGTGAATGAAGTGGCCCTCCTCGTTCAAGTGGGCTTCACCATTTCGGAACCAGAACTGGAAGCGCGACTCACCAGCGAGTTCCTGGAATCGCTTCTTGAGAAGCTGCCTCGCTCTTCGGTCCGACTCGCTCAGCTTCCCCAAAAATGGGACGGGGCCTAATCCGTTTGACCGGACCAAGCCCCGAGTACTGTTCCTTTGGGGTTAGGGGGGGAAGGGGAGGAACAGCAACTACTGCGAAAACTTTTTAGATCCCCTGAAACAAAAAGATTTGCCGCACTGAGCAAGCGCTATGCCAAGCAGAAAGCTCAAATCTAACCCTTTGAAATCAGGTCAATTAAGTTCCTGCGCAGAGCAAACCAAATCCGGACAAACTGTCGAACTTTCAGACAGCTGTCTAAAGGTTCGACACTCACGACCCGCCCTTCTGGGAGTCCTCACGGAAACGGCGGCTCGGCCGGGAGATAACTGAAAATCAGCCGAGACGCACCAGAAATCACCCTGCGCCGCGCTAGCGTGGTGCGCTGGCAGCGTGCGGCAATTCCCTTGTCTTTTCCGTTGCTTATCAAAAAGAGGAAAGATAGGGTCGCGACGCTTCCATCCAAAGTGTGTGATTTTTTCGACGGGAGAGGTCTCGTTTGTCGTCCTACCTGGTGCTTGCCCGAAAATGGCGTCCTGCTCAATTTGCCGACATTGTCGGCCAGACGCACGTCGTGCGGACTTTGATGAATGCCATTCGGACTGGCCGAATTCATCAAGCGTACCTGATGACCGGATCTCGAGGCATCGGCAAGACTTCGATTGCGCGGATCTTCGCGAAAGCCGTGCGTTGCCCGGATGTGAAAACCGCCGATAGCCCTGAATCCTGGCTGGTTTCTTGTGGCCAATGCCCCAGCTGTAAGGAAATCGCCTCAGGCAATAGCGTCGATGTGATCGAGATCGACGGCGCATCTAATAACGGGGTCGATGCGGTCCGAGAGATTCGCGAGAACGCGAAGTACATGCCGGCCACGGGCGGCAAAAAAATCTACATCATCGATGAAGTGCACATGCTCACCACGGCAGCGTTCAATGCGTTGCTGAAAACTTTGGAAGAGCCGCCCGCTCACGTCATCTTCATCTTTGCCACGACTGAGCCTCATAAAATTCCAGCGACCATCTTGTCGCGCTGCCAGCGCTTTGATCTTCGCCGAGTCACTCTGGCTCAGATCCAAGGTCGCCTCAGCCAAGTGTGCCAGGCCGAAGGCATCGAGACGGAAGCCGGCGCTCTCGCTTTAGTCGCCCGCGCTGCCGAAGGCTCGATGCGGGACTCGCTCTCGCTTCTGGATCAGGTCATTGCGTATTCCGGCCAAAAGATCACTACCCAGAGCGCGCGAGAATCCGTGGGCCTGATCGAAGGACAAACTCTGATGCAGGTCCTGCGCGGAGTTCTGGGACGAAAGCCCCTCGATGCGCTGGCGGCCGTGGATCAAGCTTATCAACAAGGCCACGATCTGAAGGTCCTCACTCGGAGCCTGATCGAATTCCTCTACGGAGCGATCTTGGCCAAGGTAGGCTCAACCGGTTCTACCGGCCTGGAACTTTCCCAAGACGAGTGGTCCGAGCTTCAAGAACTCACTTCGCTTCGCTCGCTCGAAGAGATGGAATTGATCTTCCAAGCCCTTCACCAGGGCGTGGAATGGATTGCTCGGTCGCCCCAGCCCAAGATCGTTCTCGACGTGCTTCTCATCAAATGCGCAACCGCTGAAGGCTTGGCCGTCAGCGAGCCGGGAGCTTCGACCGGAGGCTCTGGAGGGATCGCACGCCCCACGGCAACGGCGGTCGCCTCGGGAGCTTCGGCGTCGACCGCGGCTCCTCGGGTCGTGAGCACAAGCGCCTCGCCTCAGAGCTCAAGCTCAGCTTCGCCGATGGTGAAAGCACCGGCCGTTCCTGTCCCAGCGGCGATCGCTCCTGCAGCTCCCACCCAAAACACGGCATCTGCTTTCAGCGCGCCATTCCCTTCAGCAGCCAAAGCGCCGGCCCCGTCACCGAGCCCTGCCCTTTCAGCGAGCTCCAACATTTCGGCAAGCCCAGTCCTCGGCTCGCCCGTCGCCGCTCCTTCAACGAGCCCGACCTTGGCAGCCCCGACCCTTTCCGCTGCGGCTCCCTCTGCAGGACCACGCAGCTTTGAGGGCCTGATTCAGCATATCCGCCGCACTCGCCCACTCTTGGCAAGTTTCCTTGAGCACGCGCACTGCGATGAGCTTCCCGATGCTGCTTCGCCCGAAAAAGCGACGCTCGGGCTTTCGTTTGCGGCAGCTGACAACAGTTTCCGCGATCAACTTCAGAACCGCACTTACTCCGAGCAGCTTCTGAGCCTCACCAAAGAGTACTTCGGTTTTTCGGTCCGGCCACGCTTCAGCGTCAGCGACCTCGGCGAAAGTCCTGCGGTCCGTCGTGAGCGCGAGCGTCGCGCACGTGAAGATGCCGCTCGCGAGGCGGCTCGCAATCATCCGATGATCACCGAAGCCCGCGCTTTGTTTGGCGGCGAACTCGGACCGATTGAACTTCTGGATCATGAATCCGGCTCGGGAGGTCCTCATGCGACTGCTTGAACCCAACCGTCCGCAAGATCCGGTGTCGAAGCTCGTTTTCGAGTTGGCGAAGCTCCCGGGCATCGGCGAAAAGACCGCTACTCGCTTGGCTTACTTCATCTTGAAGCAAGACCCGAGCTACGCTTCGGCACTGAGCGAGGCGCTCCTCACTGCCAAGCAAAAGATCGGCCTCTGTGGTCAGTGCTTTACGTTGTCCGATCAAGAGCCTTGCCGCATCTGCGCCAGTTCCGATCGCGATCCCAATATTCTTTGCGTGGTCGAGCGTCCTTCTGACGTGATGTCGCTGGAGCAAGCCGGTGTGCACAAAGGCCGCTACCACGTCCTTCACGGAGCTCTGTCACCTCTCGACGGAGTCGGTCCTGAAGAACTCAAGATTCGCGAGCTGATGCAGCGACTCGGTCAGCCCGAAGGACAAGGCATCCGAGAAATCGTTCTAGCAACGAACCCCAGCGTCGAAGGCGAAGCCACGGCGCTGTACCTGAGCCGGCTGATTCGTCCGCTCGGAATTCGGGTCACTCAGCTGGCCCACGGCATCCCCGTGGGAGGACTGATTGAGTACACGGATCGACAGACCATCGGTAAAGCGATGGAAAACCGCGTGGAGATTGGCTGAGTGAGCCTCATCAATCACAAAGCTCAAGAGATCAACTGCAAGATCATTTACTACGGCCCGGGCCTGTGCGGGAAAACCACGAACATCCAGCACATCTACGAGAACATTCGGCCCGACCAAAAAGGAAAGCTTGTTAAAGTCGGAAGCGAAAACGAGCGCACCCTGTTCTTCGATTTTCTGCCGCTCGCTGCCGGCGAAGTCCGCGGCTACAAGACGCGTTTTCACGTTTATTCGATTCCGGGACAGACGTTTTACGAAGTGTCCCGGCACTTCATCCTCAAAGGGGTCGACGGAGTGGTCTTCGTCGTCGATTCCGCGCCCGATCGGATGGAGGCAAACCTCGAGAGCTTCGAGGAGTTGCAAAGGGCTTTGGACTCTCAAGGGTACGACATCCACAAGTTGCCCTTGGTTTTCCAATACAACAAACGCGACCTTTCGGAATGTGTGCCGATTCGGGAGCTAGAAGCCACTTTCAATGCGATGAAGCGACCGCACTTCGAAGCAGTCGCCAGTCGCGGGGAAGGCGTGATGGAGACCTTACAGGCGGTCAGCCGGTGGGTTGTTCGGGAACTTAAAGGGGGGGAAACCAGTTGAAAAAGGAAACCTTGAGGAAGTTCAGAAAGCTCTTCGAGGATCAGAAGTCGGCGATCCAGGAAAAAACCAAGGTAGTGCGCGAGGACTTCATCGTCAGCGCGGACGACCGACCCGACGAGGTGGACCAAGCCTCGATCGATGCTGAGCAGGCCATGCGCATGCGGCTCGTGAATCGGGAAACCCTTTACATCAAGAAGGTGGATGAGGCGCTTCGCCGCATCGAAGAGGGCACCTTTGGGGAATGCGATTCGTGCGGGGAAGACATTGAGCTCCGCCGGCTCCAGGCCCGCCCCACGGCCACTTTGTGCGTGGGCTGCAAGGAAGAGCAGGAACGGCGTGAAGGAATGAACGCCGTCGGCCGCAAGCATAAGAGCCTGGGCGAGACTTTCTCGCGCCGGTACGCCTGAGGCGCCCGCCGCTTCAGCACTTGCAGTCGTGAATTTGTGGACATCGGGCGCGAAGTGACACCGACTTGGTCATTTCGCGCCCGATTTTCATTTCTCTATTTTCAGGCTTCCCACTGTTTTCAAGGACTTGGCACTTGGCACGAACCTCGCTTCTCCCCTCTGTACCGGGGCAACAGCCCGCCGGGTGAAAGGAGCCAGACCATGAAAGCCGATACCTTGAAGAAATTTGAACGCTTGTTTCAGGAAGCCCAAGCACAGCTGACCTATAGCCAGGGGATTCAGGTCGAGCCCTTCAGCCTGGCCGAAGACGATCGTCCGGACGAGGGCGATCAGACCCGGACCGAGTTGGAGACGGCCATGCGGCTTAGGCTTCGCAGCCGCGAAGCCCTTTACCTGAAGAAGCTGCATCAAGCTCAAGCTCGCATCCAAGCCGGAACTTTCGGAACTTGCCTGGACTGTGGTGATGAAATCGAGATGAAGCGTTTGGAGCTGCGGCCCACCGCCGAGTTGTGTGTGGGTTGCAAAGAAGACCAGGAGCACCGGGAGTGGCAGCACGTCGATGGCCATCGCCCGAAAAGCCTGGGGCGCCAACTCAGACTCGCTTAAGTCACGATCGGTCAGAGCACCTACTTTGAACCGTTCACTCAAAGCACGTTGAATACGCAGGATGCGTCTCTTCGCTTGAGAGTTCAGTGAGGTGCTGGGGGGGCAAGTGCGCAGGGATTCGCGCTCACGTTTCGCTCGGGCCGAAAGGATTTCGACTCGAAATTGCGAACACGGGGTCAAGGATGGCCCCATCGAGCCCAAAGGTGTTGCGAGGGGTTTGAAAGGGGGGATGGAACCTCAGGGGGAGGTCGCCATAAGGGAAACGCCGGGATGACAGGGTTGGCTCCCTGAAAGTCCCGGCGTTTTTTTCTTATTCAAAGCGTTCGCTTCAGGTCGATGGACTTCACTTCAAGTCGCATCCACGAGAACCGAACTCAGTACCGAGCCGCGCAGACTAAGCCGACATCCTCTTCCACCGTGTCACGACCGTAGACTTTCAAGTTGCCGCGTACCCGCTTCGCAGTCGGCACTTGATGAAGGTAAGAAAAGATCTCTTTCGTTCGGAAACTGAAAACAAAGTCCGTCGATTGAGAACTCATCGTGGAATACACGTACTCGGCCACGCTCACTTGCGCTCCAAAGTAAGGATTGGAAGCCCACGTCGAAGCCACTTCATCACCAAAGGGTTTTGGCCCTTCACGGTCACTCCACAAAACCCGCGTTCCAACGGAAGTAATATCCGTCCACTGCTCGATTCCATTCAACCGCGTGTAAATACGAAACGGCTGGCGAAAGCTCGAATCCCGAGTCAAAGGCGCCTCGCAGTCCAGCACCTTCGGAAAACGAATCTTCACATCATTGGCTTGCGCAGTGACTCCCCCGAGTCCTAGCGCCAGCATCCCAACAAAAAGCACAAAGCCTTTCTGGATCATGACTATCCCCCTGTTGAATTTTCCCCGCCGAAGGATTTATCCCGAGCATTCCCACATCGGCAATTCAAAAAACAAGAAGGGGGACTCCTTTCGGAAGTCCCCCATCCGGCCATATCCATCGGCAAACCCGGTAGCCCGATCAAGAGCTACGCGGGGCGTCAGTCCGTCGAGCGCAGAGCTTTGAGAACGTTCAGGCGCCCTCCGGTGGCCACCTTCCCTTGAAGGGTGCTCACCGAGTCAGTGGACTTCAGAAGAACGTCTTTCACTTTCTTGTAGTTCCAAGTGGGATTCTTGGACCACAGAAGCGCCGCGGCACCCGCAACGTGCGGAGCTGCCATCGACGTTCCTGAAAGCGAAGCGTACTTGTTGCCAGGGACCGTGCTGTACACATTCACGCCCGGGGCAGCCAAGTGCGTCGTCTTCGGACCGAAGTTCGAGAAGAACGCCATCTTGTCGTCCTTGTCGGTTGCGGCCACGGAGATCAAGTTGTCGTTCGTGAAAGCAGCAGGATAGCTAGGATCGTTGCCGTCATTGTTCGTGCCGTCGTTACCGGCAGCTGCAATGAACAAAACGTCTTTTGCTTTCGCTCTTTCAATCGCGTCAAAGAGAGCTTGGTTCCCGTCGTCGCCTTTGCCGCCCCAGCTGTTGCTGAGGACTTTAGCTCCGTGACTGACTGCATAATCGATCGCTTTGATCGCATCGGCAGTCGTGCCCGAGCCTTGGCCCGACAAGAATTTCAGACCCATGATCGACACGCGCTGGGACACGCCCGAGACGCCCTTGCCGTTTCCACCCACGCCACCGATCGTGCCCGAGCAATGCGAGCCGTGTTCGTTGTCGTCAAACGGAAGCCCGTCGTTGTGGACAAAGTCAAAGCCGACCACGTCATTCTGAGTCGGGCTCGGATTGCGCCACATATTGAAGCCCAGGTCTTCGTGGTTGTAGTCCACACCCGTATCGATCACGGCGACGATCATTTCCTTCGTGCCTTTGTGATCGTTCCAAGCTTCAACCGAACCAATCTTGGAAATCCCGTAAGCTTTGGAAAGATCCGGATCCGCAACCGGAGGAATCACTTCAGCCGGGGCCGGTTGAAGTTCCGGACGATTCGCCGGAGGAGGAGTGGGCTCGCCACCGCCTCCGCCGCCACCATCGCCACCGCCGGATCCATCACAGCCTGGCGGGAAGGGAATTCCCGGGAAGAGGCAAGCACCGCCGCCGCCTCCACCGCCGCCACCACCGCCGCCCAAGGCGTTACAAACTTCGGGCGGAAGTCCGAGTGCGCTGCAGATTGCGCCGATGTCACCACCGGGGAGACCACCACCCCCTCCGCCGCCACCACCACCGGAACCATCACAGCCCGGCGGGAAAGGGACGCCCGGGATCACGCAAGCGTCTTGAGAGTTCACGCTCGAAGGAATGACGAAGCGGGTCGTCGGACCTGCTTTCAAAATGTAATTGGGCTGAGCGTATTCCACTTCGGGGCTACGGCTCAGTTCGAAGACGGCATCTTCGACTTTGACGTTCTCGTCGAGCACGAGTTGCTCGAAGCCGCGCATGATGCCGCCAATGCGCTTCACTTTCTTCACTCCGAGGGAACGATACAAAGCGTTGGTCGCCATGCGGTCCCGCTTACTGCCTTCTTTGAACTTCACGATGACTTCGTGCGCGCGATACTCTGCCGCCGAAGCCGTCACACCCGCGAAGAACGCGAGCGCCGCCACGATGTTCCGCATGGAACGCGATTTCGTCATCATTGACTTCCCCCAAGAAATGGCTGACGGCGTCAACCGTCATACCTGTGACACTGCAATCCTACCCACTGTAAACAGACATGGAAGAATTGCAATTTGCGTTGCTAAATTTATTTTTCAACCGCCTCCTTGTATTCCAACCAGCCACTTCCAGGAGACATCCCCATGCAAAATCTCGAGCACTCCAAATCTCTCCAAGGAAAGGTGGCGATTGTCACTGGCGCAGGCCGTGGCATCGGCGAAGCCATCGCACTGGAGCTAGCCTCGCGGGGCGCCTCGGTTCTCGTGAACGATATTCAAGCTGAGCTAGCAGGAGCCGTCGCTCAGAAAATTCGCGACTTAGGAGGAAGCGCTTTCGAGGAATCTTCGAACATCGCTACGGCAACAGGTCCTGACACACTGACTCAAGCTGCACTGAGTCGATTTGGGAAAATTGATTTCCTCGTCAATAACGCCGGCATCACGCGAGACGGGATGCTTCACAAATTGACCGACACTCAGTGGGATGAAGTGATCGATGTGAATTTGAAGGCGCCCTTTCGCCTGGGCCAAGCTTGCGCTCGCGTGATGATTGCGGCCAAGCAAGGCATCATCGTGAACATTGCTTCGGTGTCGTGGCTCGGGAACGTCGGCCAATCGAATTACTCAGCGAGCAAGGCCGGGCTCGTCGGAATGACTCGGACTTGGGCGCTGGAACTCGCGCGGCACAACATCCGCGTCAACGCCGTCGCTCCAGGATTCATCCAGACGGCGCTGACCGACCAGATGCCCCAAGAGATTCGCGACCGCTTCGCAGGGCGCATCCCCCTGAAACGGCTCGGAAAGCCTTCTGAAATTGCCCGAATGGTATCTTTCTTGGTAAGTCCTGAGTCGGATTACATCACCGGCCAAGTCTTCCATGTCGATGGGGGCCTCAGTACCGGGATTCAGAGCGCCTAAGGTTTCAGGCGCGGAAAGGTCACCCCATGAAGTTCGCCCGTAGCCTTTGGTTTGCAGGAGCCCTCCTTTTTATTTCCCAGGTTTCTGCTCAGGCGAATTCATCGAACCTCGGAATTGGCGTGATTCTCGGGGACCCCACGGGCCTGACCTTCACTCATCGCTTTTCACCGCAACGCGAGCTCAGGCCTTTTTTGGCCTATGACTGGGGAAACTCGTTTGAACTGGGCGTGGATTACCGCTTTCGCCGCCCTGGCGCAGGCTGGCTCCCCCAAGAACTCAAATCGGCGGTTCCCTTTTTCGGAGTGGGCGCTCGAGTGGAAAACGATGATCGCATCGGGCTTCGCCTCCCGGTTGGTCTTCAGTACCGCTTCTCAGGAACTCCCTCTGAAATTGGCCTAGAGCTGGTGCCCGGGATCGGCTTGGCCCCTGATACCGAAGGCCATTTCGAAGGGGGCTTCACCTTCACCTATTTCTTGGAATGACGGCCCAGGAATTCCTGAAGATCTGGGACACTCTTCCTGCGTCCACGGCGGCTCAAGCCCTGGCGGCGCGATTTCTTCCGGCTTTTGAGAGCGTGCCCTTGGACCGCTCCGCTCTTGAGGGGCTTGAGCTTCACTTGGAATCCCTTTCCGAGGAAAGACGTCGTGCTCTGCTTGAGAACCTGGGAGGCTGGAGGAATGCAGCTGCTCAAATCTTGGGCGAAGAATCGACAGCGCCATCGCTCCTGACTGAAGATCTGGCGCTCGATTTTTTACTGGGCCTAAAGATGAGTCAAACCGAGGCTAGCGTACCCTCATCGGTCGGGCGAGCACGGGGAGCTGCACTCGAAAGCGCCCTAGGCGAAGCCTCTTGGAGCGGCTCGGGAAGTCTTTCCAGAAGCTCGCTCAATACCCCGTACCGGGAGCTCTTTGAACTTCTCGAAAAGCTGAACCTTCAGCCCGACGCGCACGTCGTGGATCTGGGAGCAGGCTACGGACGAATGGGGTTTGTCCTCGCCTTTTGCCTACCTGAGGTGCGCTTCACGGGATACGAGATTGTGCCCCAGCGAGTTCAAGAGTCGCAGCGTGTGGCCGCGCTTTACGAAATCGACTCAAAGCGCGTCCGGTTTGAGTGCCGGGACCTAGCCAATCCGAGTCAAGCGCCGGACGACGCTGATCTCTATTTCCTTTACGATCCCTTCAACCGCGACACGTTGGTCAAGGTGATGAGAGATCTTCAAGCGGTCACGCGTCGGCGAACGGTTCGCATCGCTTCGCGGGGTAAGACTGGGGAGCTTCAAGACTACCTTGCTCAAACCCAGTGGCTGAGACGCGAAGGGTGGATCCAAACCCGGCATGCGCCGATCTGGATCCACCGCAGCGTCTAGCTTCGATCAGAGTTCGCGTTCTTGTTGCCGGCGTAGATAAGCCGGAACATCGTACTCATCGTCGGTCAGGTTCGTGATGCCCAAGCGCTGAGCCAGAGCCCGTGCACGAGCCAGTTCACTCATTTCAGCTCCTTGAGAAACGCTCGGGGTCTGAAGCGACTGAGGCTGGGGCGACACCTGAGCCGTCGCTTGAGCCGACATCGGCACTGCCACTGGAGCAGCTTGAACCTGGGCCTGTTGCTGCTGCTGTTGCTCCACTTCCTCGTCGAAGCGGGTGATCGCTTCTTCGGCGCGGTTAGCGGGCATGACTGCCAGGTTGGCTTGAGCTTCAGCGGCAGCCGCTTGGCCTCGAACCACGCTTGCAGCCAAAGCCAGCATTTCAGCCGTCGGAGCCGGCGGAACGATCGCTTGGGCATTTGCCGATGCTACAGCTTGAGACTGAACCGGTGCTACCATCTGGTGCTGCACGGGTTGCGAGTTCATGGGCTGTTGCACGTTCTGCTGAACTGCATGCTGAACTGCCTGTTGAACGACTTGCGCCGCCACTTGGGCCATGTGCTGAGCCTGACCCGAAAGCTGGGCTTGCTGCTGCTGGGGTTGCACATTGTACTGAGCCGGAACCTGAACCTGGACGCTTTGCTGCGCTTGCAGGTGTCCCAGACCGGTTGCGATCACGGTCACTTTGACTTGCTCTTTCAGAGCTTCGTCGATGACCGTACCGAAGATGATTTCGGCGTCTTCGTGCGCGGCTTCCATGATCAGGGTGGTGGCCTCATTGACCTCGTGGATCTTCATGTCCGATCCGCCCGAGATGTTGATGATGATGCCGGTTGCACCATTGATCGAGACGTCTTCGAGCAGCGGGCTCGAGATCGCTGCCGTCGCTGCCTCGACTGCGCGATGATCGCCGCTACCAAAGCCAATGCCCATCAGCGCCATGCCTTTGCTCGACATGATGGTCCGAACGTCGGCGAAGTCGGCGTTGATCATGCCGGTGGTGTTGATCAGGTCGGAGATCCCTTGAACGGCGTTCAAAAGGACTTCGTCCGCTTTCTTGAAAGCGTCCATCATGGACAGGGACGAACCCGAAATAGCCAGCAGGCGCTGGTTGGGGATCGTGATGAGCGAGTCGACGTTTTCACGAAGAAGCGCCATGCCGCCTTCAGCGTGCTTCATGCGCTTTTTGCCTTCGAACATGAAGGGCTTGGTGACCACGCCAACAGTCAGTGCGCCGACTTCTTTTGCGATCTTCGCAAAAACAGGAGCTGCGCCGGTACCAGTGCCGCCGCCCATACCTGCGGTGATGAACACCATGTCCGAACCACTCAAGATCTCAGAAATTTGAGCATAGTCTTCCAAGGCGGCTTTCCGGCCGATTTCGGGATTGGCGCCAGCGCCCAGACCTTTGGTCAGCTCTTGGCCGATCGGTACTTTCACCGGAGCCAGCGAGGCATCCAAAGCCTGCTTGTCGGTATTGGCCGTGATGAATTCCACGCCCGTCAGACCCATCTTAATCATGGTGTTGACCGCGTTACAGCCTGAGCCGCCCACGCCTACGACCTTGATCTTCGCTCCTTGTGCCACCAACTGCTCAATTTCGAACATTCGAAGAATTTCCTTTTCTTCAGTGAGCGCCCCGTTTCCGGGATACGCCCTGTTTCAGCCCTGCGTTCCGGTCTCCCTGG
>JACCEB011744261.1_pt1 | contig 15712 bp, 12 predicted proteins | sample 7454761 | NCBI WGS metagenome assembly JACCEB01 (sample SAMN15323454, study PRJNA562643) | freshwater metagenome | isolation source: river surface water | place: USA:Blue River Watershed | collected 2017-08-18 | reverse complement strand
TTCTTCAGAGTATTCTCAAGAGAGTTCAGATAGCGAAAGTGATTCGGTTCATCCAACTGCAATTCAGGAAGAAGTAATGGGTGACCTCGAACTGGAAGAGATGGATGATTGATAGATCAAAAGTATAGATAAATGATAGTATATGATCAATATAGTATCAAATGAAACTCTACCTAAAAGATAGTAAAGGAAATACTCGGTTTTGGGAGATCTTTTTGAGGGAGGGGACCAAATGTTGGGAGATCCATCATCGATATGGAGTAATGGGAGGAAAGGTGACTGAACCAATACCCCGGGAAGTGTGTGGTGTCGATGGGCCCGATGGATACAAAAAAGCCCTTACCAAGATGAATGCCGAGATCAAGAAGAAACGACTTCTCGGATTTCAAGAGAGCGAAAAGAAGAGCGTCGTTCGGGGATCCATCTTCGGACCAATGGGTGCACATAAGCTCAATGACTTCCCCCATAAACTCCGCTTTCCCGTAATGGTCCAACGGAAGTATGATGGATACCGCTGTATGGCACGGGTTGGTGTCGACGGGTCCGTGATCCTTCTCTCCAAAAATATGAAACCCTTTGCACACCTAAACCATATTCGCGACCGGCTTAAAGAGATTTTACGGGGGAAACTTTCCCAAGAGATCTATCTCGATGGGGAGCTCTATAGTCACGGCCTGAAGCTCAATGAAATTGCCCGCCTGATTATGAAACGCCGTGAGTTAACCACCGAAGAAGAAGAGGCATCCCACGCCATCTCCTTCCACATCTTCGATATGATCGACCCTCAACAACCCGATTTACCCTTCTCCGAGCGATTTCGCCGGCTTAAAGATATTTTACAGGGGCCATCTAAAATCCGGCAAACTCTTTTAATACAGAGTATTCAACTGGTTCCCGGGGAGATGGCGAAGAATTTGGATGAGGTATATCGACTGAATGACCAGTACTTGATGGAGGGCTATGAGGGCGTGATTGTCCGAAATATGGATGGTTTGTATCAATACAAAAAAAAGTCATATGATGTGTTACGGACAAAGGAGTTTAAACACGGGGAGTTCGAGATTGTTGGGGGAAAGATCGGTACGGGAAGTTACCGAAGTACCGTCATTTGGGAACTGAAGTGCAAGAGATCAGAATTGGGAGGTGGATCTCATAAGAGCTTCTTTGCAATTCAGATGGGAAGTGCAGAGGAGAGAGCACGGATATGCGCGGAGTTTAAGAAGAATCCTGGAGGGTTTGTGGGGCGGATGGTTAGGGTTAAGTATCTAATGATTGATGATTATGGATGCGTCTTGCGTAATCCAATTGTAGAAGGATTTATGGAATAATCAACTACTCGATTGGGATCCCAAGAGAGTTGATGACGACTTGTGCTGCAACCTTCTGGACTCGAAGAGTCCCAAGAAGGTTGACGACTCCCTGCTACTCTGTGCTCAATCTAAAGATCGAGCTAACAGAGTTGAATAAGCATAAATTGTTATGATACTTTTTATCTTAACAATAATATTGATTGATGATGATTGTTGGCAATCACTTATTTGGACTTATTCCGTGGCTTTGAAGCATTTGATGGATCTGGTGTTTTACCATTGCCGTTACCGTTGCCGTTACCATTGCCATTACCGTTACCACCTTCTCCTGTAGATTCTCCAGCTTTTTTTTGTTCCTGTTTCTTTTTACTACGTCGTGTCTTTTTCTTTACACCGTTTATAACCGGCCCAGTCGGAGCTCTAGCTGCTTCCTCTTCTGTTCCTCCTGCAGCTGCTGCAGCTCCATTTCTTGTGGATGATACATCTGCTCCTGATCCATTTCTTGTCGATGGGACTGATTCGGCTCCTGCAGCATTCCGTGGAACATTGGGAAGATTGATAATTCGATTTGTCCGTAGAGGGAAAAGAGCCATACGGTTCGCCTCCGGTATCGGTGATTGAGGCAGATCTGTTAGAATGTAAGATGCTGATAATAGACCAATGATCACTGTAAAACTGAGAATCAAGGATCCCATCGATCCATATAACTTCATTCGATTTATGGGTGATAATCTGCCCTCTATACTCCGTGTCTTTCGATGTAATGCAATTCCATAATAGAATTTATCAAGAACCCCTTCAATCATTGCATTCATACGTGTTACATATTCACGTGCTGTTGGATTCGTTAGAGAATTGATGGATGGAAGAAGCCTTCTCATACCAGCGATTGATCTAACTTTTCCACTCTTATTCAGTTCAGTAAGTCCAACCATTGTATACTTTGCGAAACCTTGACCTTTCACTTGGCCTTTTTCCATCTTAAACTCATTCTTTACCGCACTTACCTCATTCTCTGTAGGTAGTTCTATTTTGCTACCTGATGGGCCTCTATTCACTCCACGTATGGAGTTAGCACCACGAGATTTAATCCTATTCTTGATTGCCTGACCTTGAACAAGAGATTGATTGATAGGTTGATCATTGCTTGGTTTATCCAACGTGCGTCTCAGATATGATCTCTCTATCTCTTTATTCATTTCTCTACCTATTCCAGGGATCGGTGGTACCAGTCGAGCATACCTAAGATTTTCCATCATAGGTGATGGTTTTTTAACCAACTTCGAAATATCATTGGTAAGTTTATCTGTAGGTGATTTATGAACTCCGGATATACCTTCAATGATACCCACCCTGAAAAGTCCTGCTAAATCTCCATCCGAAATTGGCATCTCATTGGTTAAAGTACGAGTATAACCATACACTTCTTTGATTGCCTGAATTACATCTTTTCTTAGTTCTTCTACGTGATTCTCCAACTGATACATCGAAATATCATCCAATTCTATCGAGTGATCAGAAGAAGGCACCCCCAATATAACATTGTTACCACGATTCTCCATATGAACCATCATCTTCTTCTGATAATCCCTCTCTATAAAGGCTAACTCTTCACGTGTCATCGCCTCTGTACTTAATCTTTGTCGTGCAATCTCTCCTCTCAATATCTCTTGAATAGCACCTACAACAGCATTCAAAATAAGCTGTGGATTACGATCTTCAAAGATAGATCTTCCTTCTTCAAGTCCATAATCAATACTCATCAAAGCCTTTCCCATCTGATTCATCCGATTCTTATTAAGTGGGGTTACATTCGATGGTAGATTGATCTTACCTGTTTTCATAAAAAAAGGTAAAAGTATCGAAAGAATATGGGTAAATCGCTCTGTATCACTCTGTTGCTTGCCCAATATATCACGACGATATCGGATCGACGGATCATCTCCTTCATACTTCTTCATAATGTCCAGAGATACCATCAGAAGATAGATTGGATCATAGTATCGAATATCCTCCAGACTATCAATGTGATCCTTCAATAGATGCGTATACCCCGTAAAGTCAAACTGAGGAGCTTCATTTACTATCTGAAAGTTCTCATCTCGTACCTCAATACTCGTAATTGTGGTAATATTGTTGATCTTTGTTGAGCTAACTACCTTGATTGTCAAGGTAGATCTCATCTTTGGATGAGTGAATCGCGCCTTTTGAATATTGTTCGACAGATTCATATCACCTGATAACAGATTCTCCAGCTCATACCCAAGATTCTGTTCTTTATTCATCTTGGTAAAATACCAAAGATACTGATACATCTTCCATGGCTCACTGAATGTAATAAAGAGGTTGATCGCCCTTCCCGATTTTGAATTACCAAGGAAACGCTTGAAATGATAATAGTAGAGACGATGGAGGTTGATCATCTGAATAACGGATGACTTCATATAGGGATACTCTTGAGGAACATTGTGATTCTCTGCACCACCTGCACCACCTGCACCACCATCATCAATCAACCTTGGTGCAGTATTGATATCATAATCAGCCGTTACAATTGAAGGACCTGATTCTGGATAGTATCTCTTCAAGTAATGAGAGAGTGCCTTACCACCATATACAGCATAGTCAATATGAGCTCGTCGATGAACATCATCTAAGAAATTTGCAATATCACTCTCACGGAATGTCTCCGTTACAGCCGCACCTTCTGATTCAGCCGCACCTGCTGATCCAGCCGCACCTGCTGTTCCAGATGCACCTGCTGTTCCAGATGCACCTGCTGATTCAGCCGCACCTTCTGATTCAGCCGCACCTGCTGTTCCAGATGCATCCAGAGCAAGATTCTTAAGATCAATAATAGAAGGTAACCGGAATTCATCTCCATTACTTTCACTTACATTCTCTTTGAGCACATCAAAATGGAAGGTAACCTTCTTCGAACGTACAGGAGCTGGTTCTGCACCCGCTCCACCTGCTGATGGTTCCCGATAAACAACCGTTCCTTCCACATTGATTGGAATATCAAATGGCTTGAAACGATTAAACAGATCAACCTTCAATGGTAAATGCTGATTTTTTGAATTTCGGTATGTAACAATGGCAATACCTGGTTCCAATGAGAGAATCGTTGGCTTCGAATGATCAGACATATTAAGCCCTTTAACTTTACCCGTATAAAAGAAAATCTGTCGACAATGTTCATTGATATAGATATGATCATCCCCATCAAATGGAGAGTTCTGAATATACTGATAGATCTCGATCATCTCCTCTCGACTCCTCTGCATAACCTGCTTTAAGACTACCTCATATACAGCTAAGATTTGATTATATACCGCAAAAAAATACCCTTTGGACATTACCATATGATCAATAGTTCTTATCGTTACTCTTTCAAACATAAATAGAGGTTTATCTTCAGCTTCTTGTTGTAGGATGCTCACCATTTCTCCGGAAACATTACGTTGATCTATATATACTGGATTTACTCTCATATTCATATTGATCAACTTATAGCTATATTGATATTTTGGTGGAGGAGGAGGTGGGCGAACACCCCGAGGACCACGAGGAGGAGGAGGACCACGAGGAGGAGGAGGACCACCTGGAGGAGGAGGACCACCTGGAGGAGGAGGACCACGAGGAGGAGGAGGACCACGAGGAGGAGGAGGACCACGAGGAGTAGTGCTCATCATTTATATGATATAGATGGAGAGAATAGTAATTACTATCAATATCTAAGATAATAATCACTCTACTATTAAGTTTAAATCAAAAAAACCTTTACACTCACAACCTTCTGGTGATCTTCGATCGACCAGAAGGTTGCAGGGACATGTCCGAAGGCAGCCAGTCATCAATTACCATCATTCATTTGTATGGTGGTAAGAGTAATGATAGAGTAATAATATAAATAGTAATCGTGTGATAGTAATAGTGTGATAGTAATCGTGTGATAGTAATCGTGTGATAAGTCCCATTAGGAGGGTAAGATGAATCGCTTGTATTTGAGGATCTTGTTATAGGTATTCGTGATCGTCACCTCCGAGACCTTGCACAACTCCGAGATCTGCTTCTTCGTCACTCCCAGCTTATAATGATCGGAAATCAGATACAAGACACCGACACAGATCGACTTCGGATTGCTCGACGTACAAATCCCCATCTTGTTCTCCAAAATCGCCACCCGTATCGTCATCTGAGTAGCCTCCTCCGGATAATCGAGCATCTTCGCATACTGCGCACACAAGTGCTTCGTATCCGACGTCGTCGCACACGTCTGAATGTACTTCTTGTCCTTGTTATACATCAACTCCACAAACTCATTACATCCCCGTGACAACTTCTTCTGCTCAATCTCAAAGAGCCGACAAATCTCCTCAATCGTCTTGAAGATACCACTATCCTTCAATGCATAGATAAAACACGCCGCCACTAAACTCTTCTTCGACGTGTCCCTCTTCACATAACTCGGACTAATCTTCTTCCAAATGTGAATCGTCTTCTCAATCACCGACTCCGGCAAGTTATAAATGTGCGCCTTCCTCCGCAATGTATTCAACATCTTGATCAACTCCCTCTCCCTATATGTATACCCATTCCACGTACTGAGACGCCTGTACTTCTCCGCACCCCTTCCCGATACAATCGTCGAGAGTGACGAGATACCCAAGATCTGATTGTTCGGCATTCCACAACGATTCGGATCGACTCCGTGCTTGTTGTCCTCCGTACCATAATACCTCCACTCTGCCGTCTCATCCAATACCTCGCCGTGCTGCATACCGCAACTCGTACATACCCGCATATCACCATCATTGATCACCGTATCCTCCGATCCACATCCCGTACAATACCCCTCCCTATACCCACTAAACGTAACCCCCTCTGTTCCCCTCTCCTTGGATCCTTTTGGCTCTGCCACCGAAAATGCCCCCATCAATTCCCCCAATAAGTCTCCCCCCGTATCGAGGTCTCCCATCGACGCCATCGATCGATCATCGTTGAAATCGAAACTACCCTCCCCATCATCCTCCTCGTCAAACTGATCGAGGAATCGACTGTAATCCGGGACCGCTGCACCTCCACTCTCCGTCGCCACAGAAGATCCTGCTCCCACTCCTGCACCTTTACCTGCGCCTTTACTTGCTCCCTTTCCTCCCCCACCCCTCGCTGAGATCTCATCAAACTCACTCTTGTACTTCTTCTGAATTTCGTCACAGAACGAAAAGAACTCCTCCATTTTGGATCTTTCTTACCACCCGTGATCAATGCGATTGTGTTTTGCCTTGTTTCGTGCAAGAATTCCCTTTATCCACAGTTTAGACGATACGCCTAAAATTGTGTCGATATAAAGAACTATATGCAATAGTTGGAAATTCCTTTATATTGACCGTGAAGGGGACGATTCCTTTAAGCAGAGAGGAGATCACTTTTTCAGAAAGATGGATCAATGCTTTTCTTGAATAAAATAAATATCGAGAGATGATAGTAATAGAGCACGTGATCTTTTGATCGATCATTTGATATCCTATAGATAAAATGAGCAATCGTGGTAGCGGAAATGGAAATGGGAATGGAAACGGAAACGGAAATGAGGGCGGAGTTCGTTCCCTCAACAACTATCTGAAGCGCGGGAATGGGGGAGGGGTAGGGGTCGGGGTCGGGGGGTCAGGTATGAACTTTTCGGGAGGCGCTGGCGAAGGTGGCGGTATGAAGAGCCTCCAAGTCTTTATCACCTTCATCATCCTCGGATATTTTGGTGTAAAGATTGCCTATGGCGGTATCCTCAAATTCTACCCAGACAAGTACTATAGTCGCACCATTGAGATCAACAAGAATGATGCGGGGGATGGCTCCGACGTGACCGAAGGACAGAGCCTTACCAGCACCTATGTCCCCAACCACTGGAATAATGAATTTAGCGACTTCATCACTCTGATGGTCCTCTCCTTTATTATCTTCGTCTTTACCAACTTCCAATACAAGATGATGATCGGACCCGGCGGTATCGTCAGCCCCAGCTTCCTCATCGGATATATCTTCGGTCTCGGTTATCCTCCCCTTCGCCGAAGCCTCACCGCTATGGATGTTGCCGGTGGCGCAGCCGTTCGACGCCCCGAATCAACCTATACTGCAGCTGGACTTTTGGCCATCATTGCCATTGTAGTGATCATTAGTAACTACTATTCGGGCGGTGCCGATGAAGAGGGCGGCGGATCAGGTACCGGATTCACCATCTATATGGTCACTTTGATTCTTCTTCTCTATGGCCTCTTCATTAGCCGCAAACAGAGCCGCTCTCTCTTCAATACCAAAGTATATACCTCAAAGAATGATAAGTGCGCAACATCAAAGACGGGAGTGATCCAAACGAGCGGGGAACGAGTCAACTTCAGCATTCCCTTTATCGCCTTTGTTGTTCTTCTCCTCTTTAAAAATGATCCGAAGAACGCCCAATTCCGATTGGCAATCTACTTCCTCTTTGGCTTACTCCTCGGTATCCTGGTAAGTGGTATCAGTTACTACGGAATTGAGTATTTCTTGGAGAAACTTCCGGAGAAGCGGTGCGATGATGTGGATGAATGCACACTCAAAGATATGGAGTATGATAACAAGAGCCTCTATCAACTCGTCAAGGAGTATTTTGCAAAAGTGATGCTTGGATTAGGAGATACCAAGAAGGAGGTTTTGGAGAGCGCCGAGAAGATTTTGGATGAAGAGTATGCGAATGAAGAGAACCGAAAATCGGGTGGCGGAAAACCCTCCGCCATTACATCGATCTTGAACCGGATTGGAGGCGGACGCGTTGGATTCGTCGATCGAGTTCGCCTCATCGCTACAATCCTCCTTGTTATCGGTATTCTCGGCGTGATCTACCTCGCGTTTGTTCAATCATAATTGTTGCATCCTTATTATTAGTATATAATTCATCTATTCTCTTCTTTTGTCTCTTCTTTGGTACTATTAGATGAATCAAAAAGATGATGGAAGTACTTCCCTTTCTCTACTATGAACATTATGAGAGTAAACGAAATGCAAAGTTTTTTATCAAAAGTAAGATTCGATGTATCGTCCATCTCTCCGGCAAAGAGAAACAGTTCGGAAGTGGGGGTGGGACTGGAGGAGAACTGGAAGAGGTCCTGATCGATCTATCCGGATATACCCTCGAACGTTCCAGCGAACAACAGATCAACCTTCACCTCTACTCTTACCTCTATGATCTCATTGAATTTATCTATAAAAAGGTGATATTGGAGAATAGTCCGGTCTGTATCTTGGGATATGAGGGGAAACAAGATATCGATGCGATTCTGATGGCCTACTTCATTAAGTTTGCCCAGGTAAACTACCAAGAGGCACATCATTATGTGATGAGCAAGAAGATGAGTGGGTATTATGAGAAGAGCTACTACTATCCGTGCCTCAAAAAGTATGCGGGTCACCTGGAACTTCTGAAGAAGGTCGATTACTGATTGTGTTCAAAAGATTATGTTACCAGTGAATAGTAATAGTGAATCTTTGATTTTGAAAATGGGGAATCAATGTATGGGATGTAGCTGTTTAGGGAGAAACAAAGGAGAGAGTGATAAGAGTATGGAGTCTGGTGGAATTGAGATAGGGAGATCTCGGGAATCCCGGGAATCTTCTCCTGTTCGGAAGTCGGCGACATCCAATCGTAAAGAGAATGGGGGAGATAGCCCAAGTCCAATGTTAGGGTTCCGACGAAAAAGTGCCCAAGATTCACCCGTTCCATCTGCGGGAGAGGGATCCCCTGTCTCTCCCCGTTCAAGAATGGGGAGCCGAAGTGCAAGCTTCCGAACAATGATGAGTGATATGATGCACGGAGTGATGAAGAAAAAGGGTGATGAGACACGACCTATCTGCAAGCTGTGTCAACAACCTCTCAAGGAGGGTGAAAATGTATGTCATTGTTTGATCGAAGAGATGTATCCCAATAACAAACAGACCAATCAACAGATTCGAGAACAGTATCTCCAGAATCGTGAGTTGATACAGAATGTGACTCACTTGGATCAACATCCCGAAAAGTTGGTCAAGTTTGTCGAAGAGGTTTATCAGATCATTGAGAAGAGCGCACTCAAAGAGGACCTCTCACCCGCTTCAATGGCAAAGGCCAAAGAGAACCTTGTCAATCACCTCTGCACACATCTCGAAGATATCATCGTGGAAGAGGCATAAAAGCAGTGCATAGTTTTATCTTATCTAAGAATAGTAATCTTTTTTAGATAATCTTTGATCTATCTATATCATAAGTAACGTATAATATGGGAGCACAACCTACAAAAGAGGCTGCAGCTGAGGTTCCGGCAGGAAATGGAATGGGTGCGGGGATGGGGAATGGTATCCCGAAGGAATTGATGATGGAGATCAATGCGATGTCTCACGATGATGAGCTCTTTACCAAGATCATCGGAATCTCTCAGAAGCTCTATCGCCATTACAGTGAGAATTTCTTGAATGAAAACTTCTGCAAGAGTCTTGCAACGATCTACCAAAAGCGCCTGCTTCAACTCGACATTGAGACCCTCCGTGGCATCCATAATGCGATTAACGGAAATGGAAATGCGAATGGGAATGGGAAGGGTAACGCCGCTAATCGCAAGTTCCAGGCAGTTCTCGCTTATCAACCAGGGGAGAATGAGGAGTTTATGGTGAATGAGTTCAAGAGTGAACTGGGAGAATACTTCTGGAATCAGAATATCGAATACAATCCCCAAATCTATACAGCCCTTGGCATTCCAGATGAGAAGATCCCTATCAAAATTATTGATCCACAGAATCGCCTTCGATACATCGATGTCTCCCACGTCAATCATCTTTTGAGTACCTCAGTGAAGAGGGAGGCGAATGCAAATGCAAATGCGAATAGGAATGGAAGTGCGAATGTGACCTTTTCACCGGAAACCCAAGTTGCTCTCGGAGAGTTGCGAGGAGGTGCTCGTAGAAATTATCAAAATAATCGCTACTCTAATTCTACCTCTGCATCTACCTCTTATTCTAATAGTCGTTCTGGATCACGCAGCTACTCCTCTTCCAATGAAAACTTCTCAACTCGCTTGGGAGATCTACGATCTCCAGCGAGTAGCAGGGAGTCGTCAGGATCTGAATCCTTGTCTCAACGCAACTCCGGATCCAATTCTGGTTTGAATCGCCGTAATAAGCGAAGAGAAGGAAGTAATCGTAATCGAAATGGAAACGAGAATGAAAATGTGAATGAGAATGCTACAAATATCAATCTTCTGGGATCTTCTCTTGGAAGAGGAGAAGGTAGAAGGAACAATGCTGGAATAAACCGAAATGGAACTGGAAGAGCCCGCGAATCGAGTGGCCCTGCTCTCCCTATCAATCGCCCCATCCAAAATAGCCAATTGAGAAAGCTTAAAGAGAAATTGGAACAAGCATCGCGCGAGTTTGGTGGATTCAATAAGAGTCAATCTATCTTGAAACCTATTACCAAGAATGGTAATGGAAACGGGAATGGAAATGGAAATGGGAATGGGAATAGAAATCTTATGGCAAATCGCCAACGTCGGAATGGTGGTCTTAAAGAGAACGCAGCGGCCAACGGGAATGCAACCAATAATAATCAATTAGTACAATTTTTGGATCAAATTCCAAATGGATCTGGTAATCGTAATCACCAGAGGAATCACAACTCCCTGCAACTCACTGCTGACCAACGGTCAAGACCAGCGAGTAGAATGGAATCGACCAGTGAGAATTTAACAAATGTTCTTTTCCCATTGAATGGAAAGAATAGGAGTAGAAAGAATGAGATTGGGAATGAAAATGAAAATGGAAATGGAAATGAGAAAAATCGGGATAGGATGAATCGAGATGGAAAGAATCGGGATGGGAAGCGTCTCTTCTTCTCTGCACGTGGCTATAATAAGCCAGCAAATCTTTGCAAGGGAGGGAACGGTGCAGAATGCAAGATGACCAAATCCCAGCTTTGCCGTGCCATTACCGATCACTTTATGGTTCGTGGTAACATCATTGCGGCAATTCTCTCAACCCTTCCCCGGAAGAGTGGCAAGGGTTTCGAGGGTGGCTTCTGTTATCAGCGTTTCCTCAATCTCGACAAGTGCCAAGTCTGTCTTCCCCATAACTACGATGAGTTGATGACAATGGACCCCAAGACCCGCATTCAGACAATGATGCTCTTTATCAACTATATGACCGAGAAGGAGTGTAATGCGGCGAATGGCCTCTTCCGTAAGTTGACCCTTGCCGAGAAGAAGTCCCTCATTGATAATGCCCGCCGAGGCGAGCGATTCAATCGCCTCTACTCAGAGTATACCCAGAATGTTCGCCATAAGTATATGGATCATTTGAATCAACTTCTCGAGATCCTCAACCTCCTCTCCACAATGGAAGAGATCAACAATGAACAACTCAATCAACTCGCGATGAAGACAAAAGAGACGATCGACTCAATGTATCACCTCTGCCAGTTCTATTACCTCTATGCGATTATCGCCTTATTGAACGCCAACATCAAACCCGCAGAGAATGAGAAGAGCCGCGCCCAAAATGAAGTGGCCCAGAATATGGAGTCCTTCATCCGATAGATTCTTTGATCAATTGATTTAATAGATTGATAGATTAATAGATTGATAGATTAATAGATTGAATAGATAAAATCATATGATGGATCTATATCCTATGATTTAAAGGAGATGTGTGTAGGTAGAGTATATCAGGATAAAGAAAATATAAAATGGAAGCGTTTGAAGGATACATATATTGTATTACACACTCGGATATGCCGGGAAGAGTGAAGATTGGTATGACCGAAAGAACCCCAGAAGAGCGTTGTGCAGAAGCGAATAGGAGCACGTGGTCACTCCCATTATTTCAGATAGAATTTGCCAAGAAGGTATCCAATCCACTATATGAAGAGAAGAGGATTCACACTTTCTTCTCGAAAGAGCGCATACATCCCCGCAGAGAGTGGTTTGCTCTCCCTCTTGAAAAGGTAAAACCCCTTTTTGACATCATTGATGGAACAGACTGGGATCCAAACACAACCTTCTTGGCTGACCAAAGGTCAGCAGAAGTATGCTTCGACATGAGCAGGGACATGTCCGCCGCAGGCGGCAGCCAGTCGACAAGTCTATCTGCTTCAAGCTCAACCTTCTTGGGAGATCGGAGATCTTCAGAAGGTTGCAGGGAGTCTTCAACAGGTATGAGTGATGATAGCGAAGAAGATGATGGAGAGAGTGAAAATGACGAAGATGAAAATGTTGGTGTTTGTACTGGAGGGGGTGAAGGAATGGGTCCTAAAGGAAATCGTACGAAAGATGCAATGCGTCTATACTTCAAAGATGGTCAACAGATTCGCCACGCTATCGGTAACGATATTTGGTATGGCACCTATAAGTATTCCATCAATAAGATTGTACGGGAGGATATTCAATACTCTGCTCTCAGTGCATTTGCGAAACAACATCACGTGAGTGTCGGATCCACATCTGCTGGTGGTAATGGATGGACAGTATGCTATTGTGAAGTTGAGAATGGAAAGTGGATCCCTGCAAATGATCTACCCAAGAATACCATTGGATCTTCCGAATAACTATCCATCTATGATGGTTATAAATACCTATATAAAGAGATTTTACCTATAAAATCATAGGTAAAATCAAATAATTGTAATATGGCACCTATCATCTCGATCAAGTTGGAGCATTCTGATGCGAAGATGCCGAGGTACGGCAGTGAGAGTGCTGCTGGGATGGACATTATGTCTTGTGAGAAGGTGGTGATCCCGGCGAATGGTAGGGGATTGGCGAGTACTGGCTTTTCCGTATCAATGCCTTCAGAAGATGCAGATAAGTACTATTTCCGGATTGCGCCGCGTTCGGGACTCGCCGTGAAGAATGGTCTCACCACGGGCGCTGGTGTGATCGATTCTGATTATCGTGGTGTAGTCAAGGTCCTATTGTTTAATCACGGAGATGAGGACTTTGTGGTCAATGTGGGGGATCGAATTGCGCAGATGATTATGGAGCGGATCTGTAGGCCTCATTTCCAGGAAGTTTCCGAGCATCCTGATGCGGTTGCCGTGACGGGCCGGGGTGCAGGCGGCTTTGGTAGTACCGGAAGGTAGATTGTCGGATATCTCTCAATTAATAATCTATTTTATCAATAGAGTCATTGATAAAATCATTTAGTCATCAAAGAGGAATGTGTGGTAAAAAGTTGATCAAAGATGCAGAGAAGGTGGTGAAGTTGGGAGAGAAGTTGATGGCGACGACCAAGTGGCAGAGGATGGGAGACAAGAAGAAGTTCAAGTCGATGATTACCCGTCTCAAGAAGCTGGTGGGAGAGGCGGCAAAGATGGAGCAGCGAAAGGGGAAGGGGAAGAGTCTCGCCATCTATGGTGGTGGAGATTTGGTAAAAGATATCTCTACTGCTGGTAAGAATATCGAGTTATCCGTATTACACGTCTTTGATAGTATGAAGAACTTGACCCAAGATATGTATTGCGAAAGCGATTCGATTATGAATATCGCCAAAGAGATTGATACCGGAAAGTCCCAAAACTGTCCCTTCACCAAGACCCAGTCGTGGACCTATGACCCTTCAACTGAAATGCTCAAGAAGTAGGTATAATTTATATCATATTTTCATCAGATTTTCATCAAATAAAAGTTCCAAATTGTCGGTCCCATAGAGAGAATCTCTTACCATAATTTCCATTGGAGTATTGATGATGCCTGTCGTGATCCTCCGTATAGAGTTCAATTCCGAAAAAACGGGGGAGCCAAATACATTGCACAAAAGAGCCCGTTTTGCGGATATCCTTCCCCGAATGTCCGCATAACTCCATATAGGATTTTGCCAGATAGATTGCAAAGAAGAGATGCCGGGAGATTGGAATAAGGTACGTGGCAAAGAAGTCCATTCGAAAGAGGATGAGGGTCGCAAAGAGTGGGAGTGAATTTGTAAAGAGGAGATCTCCAAGATTGTGGTAATAGGTCGTTATGAATGTCGGATGATGATGCATATGATGCGTCTTATGAAAGGTCTTATAAAGGATCGGGAATGTATGTTCTGCACGATGAGTGATGTAATGGAAAAAGTCAAAGGTGATCTCAAAGAGGAAAGAGACCGGAATGAAGAGGAGAATATCACGGAGGAGAGATAGGTATGGGGATTGGGAGGTGGACTGGGAATGGGATAGAGAAGGATCCAATAGATACTCCAATGCGACAATCTGATGAAATGCATCTACCAAAAGGAGCTGAAAGAAGTAAAAGAGATACTCATCGAGTCGTGGGATCTTCGTATGTTCGTGTAAGTAAGGATACTTCTCCGTACCTTTCGTCAAGATCCGCAACATAATGTAGTTCCGCATCGACGCCATCCCCGTCAGATAGACATACCGCAAGATCATCGGGAAGGTCGCAAAGTTATCATACAATAGCGTCTCCAGATAGGCATAACCCAAGAAATAGAGATTCGTTAAAGCGAAGTTCCTGATCGAGGATGTCGATGGTAATTCCATTATCATCTCTCTGGTCTCTTTTGATATAAAGAGTTTTCGGATAAAGCTATAATATAGCACTTTTTTATTTTGACCCGGATTCCGAGGTTAAATGATACTATATAAATGATGTGTATTGATTTATCCTATTACCTCTCTTGGTAATTAGATATGGCAAAGACTTTTCATACCAATATCTTTGGAGAATCGACTAAAAGAGAGAGGATAAAGGATTTATGAGAAGAGATTGATAGTAACTTACCCCACAATGGACTTTTCGAGCGGCGGCGGCAGCGGAGGGAGTGGAACAGTGATATGTAATATCTGTATTGATGACGTGCCTTTGGATAAGGTCGTGACACTTAAGTGTAACCCAGTTCATACCTTTTGTTACAAATGTATCTTTGACTGGTACCGACAACCGAATCACAAGAAGTACTCTACAGGACAGAAGAATAAAGGACCCCGCGTTTGTCCCATTTGCCGAAAGGATGGCGGTCCCTTACCTATACCTGAAGGTGAGAAAGAGATTGATGGGATTCATAACGTGTTTGGGAGTGGAAGTGGGAAGGGGAAGAATGGTGTGGGGACCGGAGCTGGCGCCGGGGCGGGAGCGGCATATGGAACGTGTCAGTTTGAGGGGTGCGACAAAGCCTGCCATACACCTCCCACAATGGCTCTCGATCCATTTACCCATACTATTTATCAGATTGATGCCTGCTCGATTCACGTTGGAAAGATGTGTGTTCCGGTTTCTCGAGCAGCGATTAGTAATGAGACAGGGATCGGAGTGATGGCCCTGAAGAATGGTGCCAAGGTAGTTCCTTACACGTGCGTATGTGAAGTGGAGATGGATGGCGGTGCGAATCATTGCACCAAGATCGCC
>JACCEB010723579.1_pt1 | contig 15714 bp, 11 predicted proteins | sample 7454761 | NCBI WGS metagenome assembly JACCEB01 (sample SAMN15323454, study PRJNA562643) | freshwater metagenome | isolation source: river surface water | place: USA:Blue River Watershed | collected 2017-08-18 | reverse complement strand
TTCTAGCCGTGGTATTCAATCCAGCATTCATGGGCAATTATGCAGTTACAGTTATGGCTGTAATGATTGCAGCTAGTAAGTACCGGATGGCACTCAACTGGCTACATATCGCCATGACCTATATTGGAATCAGTTCTGTAAGATATTATGAATTTGAACAGCAAATTGCACTGCACAACCTAACTGACTCTCACACACTAGCAGTGAAGTACAATTTCCATCCAGTATATATTGAAATGATGGAGTCATATATGATGGAGTCATTCGACAACTTCTGGCTCTATGATTACGCTCATGCGATTAACTGCGTCATTCCAGTTGTACAAATCGCAGCTGTACTTTACATGGCCGCATACATCATTAACAATGCGCCTTACAACACATGGCTACTCAAGCGCCGCAGATGGGACAGATTCATTTCTGCCTATCTTACTGGACCTAATACTATCATCAACTTTATTACTAGTCCTGTGTTTCTATGTGTAGCCTATTATGTTATTGCATTTGAGGTAGGTGCTTACACTAATCAATTGAAAAGTGAGTCATTCCCCTGGTACGTATTCTTTACCAAACTAGTCATTGGCATCACTTCATATGTGCTGTCTATTGATTGGATTAGGTATCACAGGGGTGTAATGATTGAACGCTATCTTAGCTGTGACGACGAGAGTCTCTAGCCAATCAACTCGCCCCATCCTACTAATTGCAGATTATTAATTTTATTTTTTCATTTTGGTTTATTTTGGCAAGTTAAACATTCATAGGTCTGGTTACTGTCTGAACATCACCTTCCCTTGTAGTAATCTTGAAGAAATAGTGAGTTTGCAAATTGGTGTTAATCAACTTACCCGGGCCATTTAATAAATATGTGTCACTATCACGGTCATAATGCGTTTCTGTCTTGTATGTAGCATATGTGTTTGCCTGTGTAGAATTAATTGTATAGTAAGTGCTAGGGTCAAGTACACAAAGGTTACTAGCAAGTGTACCTGGTGGTGCTATATATATATTCCCGGTAAAACCTTGGTTATTTGCGCTACCCATTTGCACAGCCAGGTTTGTTAAATCGGTATTCAGAATATAATGCCCTTCCTCTCGGTTAATGAAATTTACAAAGTCAGAACCATTACCACTAAGGTCGGCTAAACCATATCCCTTAATCTTAATTAGGTCACCCAGCCGGAACAGTTTATTACTGAAACAGGTAGTTGTCTCTATTCTGACATATTGGCGTGTACCCCACACAGAATCATTAGGATAGCTAGTGGCTAAATCATACTCAAAGTTTGTAGGTGTCAATCCACTAAACGCACCTGTATATTGAATATCATCAATTACCAACACATCGGAGAACGTATTCAAGTTTTCACCAGCGGGGGTCGCGAGATTAAGCGTCATATGGCTTAAACTAGCAAGTGGCTGATTATGATACTGCTTCTTTTCAAAATATGCCGGCGTATACTTATAAAAGGTCTTACGATATTCACGGTAATACTGGCTAGTTGGTGTGGAATTTACAATAGATGACACACCGGAAATATAATCATAACTAAGCACACTACCATCATGCTGTTTGTCAAATAATAAGATACTAAACGTACGGTCGCTATGCGAATTAGTACCACGGAATACATCCGTAATCTCCGGAATCTGCAATAGCAAATAAGGGAAACTAAGAATATCAATATACACGCGATTATCAAATGGTATAGATACGCAGTCTTGCGGTAACACTGCATTGACCAATTCTATGCTAGTAATATTCTTATAAATGTCAATAATACCTGCACCCTGATAATACCTGTTGGGCTTGAAATTCACACGGAAACTATACCGGGTATCATTTGGACTACCGAACCAATCACGGTCAACCGAATTTACTATAATATAATTTGTACGTTCCATATACTTGGGCTGCATATCCCGCTGTATAGATAGAATTTTCTCCATAAGCAAATTATCAGCTAAGGGGTCAATCGCGCGCACATCATTCCCACTTACACTCCCATTTGTCATACGGTTCATTATCTGTTTCTTTCCGTGTTCCGTCATCTTATACATTTCCAACGGGTCAACAAGGGTAGTACGCTGATTAAGCGTTTCCGCATCCGTATTATTCCGGCTTTCCATCACACCATTTACATCACCTGACCTGGAAATCATTCTAGCCGTGGCACGCTCCCGTTCCTCTACTCCTAAATCCGTATAACTCAGTAATTTATTCCCTGCTCCCCGCTGTCTTTCCTGTTCAATCTCAGAGGCTCTAGCCATGGGGTCGATGTCTTGCGCCCGTTGTAAATCTAAGATGTTTTGATAAAGCGGTATGTCGTGACCTGGTTCATTACTCATCATATTGGCTACTTCATCATCCATGTTGAATGGCAAGATTCCGCTGGAATTGGCACCGGGAGTAGCATCCGAGTCCTGATTAAGCAATTGACCACGGTTTAACATCATATCGGCAACGGTTTCATTGTTGATATGTAGGCTATTCATACGGGCTAGAGGGTCGCCGGCAGGTAATTGTCTATTTGCAGCCACGGAACGCGATTCACCAACCGGCATATCATACACCGTCCCATTACCGGAATTATATATACGTTGGTCCTGCGTTCTCTGATAAACTTCACTAGAGTATTCACCAGACGGGTTATCCGACCTCGATAATTCCTTGTAACCGCCGCTGTTAAATTCGTTGGAAGCGGATACTTGGCTAGAGCCACCACGCTTATCAATCTGCTTACAAAAGAAATTAGTGGCTTGGTCAACCAACTTATTATTAAGTAAGCTCAAATTATTAAGTTCCTGTTGGTTACTCTTATCAGCTACTATCTTAGCCATATTACTGAATTGGGTCTCTAGGGCCTGGAGCCTAGATATATTCTTACCAGTGCGTTGTTGCACATTTTGACACACATATTTGTAATTCACACTAATGTTTTGTGGACTAAGGAAATTTTCGCGATTCATTCTTATTGCCTAATTATCTAATTTGTTTACTGTTTACGGAGATTTAATTTACCGGTCACACGTAACACTATGGCTAGAGAGGTTTCTTACTGTTCAATAAGGTATTCTTATACTAAATTAAACGGGCGCTTATTTCACTAAGATAAATATACCTATAACTATAATAACAAACAGTGAATAACCAAAACAAATACACCAATATCATGGCTGAAAATAATTTATATGACGAAAATGCTGCAGCACAAGCTTATTTTAATCAGAAAAAGGCAGAATACATTTCAGAAACTGTTAAAATAGCCAATGAAGTAGCCAAACAACCATTAGCCCCAGATTACATATTTCAGTACTTGACCACTTCAGTTAAACAAATTATCACTGACACACCACCGGCGATTTCGCTAGCAGGAATCAGTAGTGTAGATATAGATGACATTGTAACATACATTGACCAAACGGAAACTAACGGGAAATTCACGATACATAATGCTGCAAAACTACATAGAAAATACGGTAAACACAAGGAATTCAGTAAACTACATGAAACCACTCAACAACTTAGTAAAATATACAAATTTGTAATGTGTTTTGAATACCTTTGCAAAGTCCGCTGTATGATTGATAACACAACACATGACATGCAGATACCGGAGACAATAGCTGTAAATATTGCCGAATTGTATAACTGTATGGTCTGCTTAATCAATCCTATTCTTACTAAAATCCAATTTGCGGTCGATAACATAAAAATGAATAAGGCATATACCGCCGCACCAGTTGAACAAAGTAAACGGATTATGAATGATATTTTAATTCCTGAAGAAATCGAAAAAATAGCCGGAACTAAAGACCCCGCCGAGCATGCAATCCCTGTTACACCAATTAAACCAGATGATGATTATATGGCTGTAGACGATATCGTTTTGCCAGAAATAGATTATAATCTTAAGAAAAACAAGTTAAAACGAACAGTTGGCCTTACAACTATGGATATTTATAACATAGTGAAGGCATCACATGGTCTGCCTGTAAAATTCCCCAAACTAAACCGCGCAAATCTTGCTAATCAATTTATGATATATATTAGGACAGCCAAAAACTTTGAAGTATTTATTGAAGATTTGGTGGATTCCGGAGTTACACCTGCCGCAGATAACGGTCTGATTGACTGGAATGCTTTAAACTGGAAACCCAAGTTTATAACACGTGAAAAAGGAGCCCATGCAGATGAGGACGAGATGCCTGTAATGGAAGAACTTATTATATCGGTTCCTATGCTCAAATTTAAATTTACTTGCGAATTGGCAACTGTTGTTCTTGCAGTAAATGCAATTATAAATATTGAATATCGCGGCGAATTGGCGCAATTATATTCGGATATTAAGCGCGCCAAACAAGAATATGAGGCTTCTAAATTAGACCCGACTATTACACCTATACGATACTATATTGTGCCGGCATCCGCTGCATCATTTAGTAATAGTTTTTTTACAGAAGTGGGATATAATATCAGTGGGGCACACAAAGTATCAGTAATATTCGACTTAGAATACAATAAATATATGTTTTATGAACCATTTAATATTCAAGACCAGCAAATCATATTACCTGATGGTTCATATGTAAACGGTGTTATCCGCTGCCTATATCACTTGTTTCGCACCACAGGTGACCATGTCTATTTCCGCAATTTTGACGCATTCGACCTATATATAGACGCTAATTTACAGGCACTCGAACATACCAATGTTAAACGTTCTGATAAGTTAATTATAAACAGCCGACGCAAGAAAATATACAGCGCCAAGCTTATTAAAGATTATTATGATGAACATAATGAACAATACGAGGATTTCGCAACAAAGAACCGTGATTTTGCGTTTGGGTATTGCGGTTTATGGAATTATCTATTGGCATTTATACTTATGGTTAACCCAAATCATACCGTATATAACGTGTTCTATATGTTCCATCTTATATTTCACACAGAAGAATTTGCATTTAACTTTACCAAAGCACTAATCCGTAGCTTTGCCAACCATATAGAGAATATGTTAGATTGCAAGATTGAATACATTCCATTAGTTAAGATAAACCGGGATACACTACTTAATATTAGGCTACAAACAGGACCAACTATTCAACCAGGTACCATCATCGATTACCTAACTAACCGAATTAAATATGTCGAAAGGGAACCACATCAATTAACTGCTTATGAAGATGCAACACAGATTCCCCTGGATACCTATTTTTCTAAAGCCGAAATAAAATATCTTGAAAAAAATAAGCCAAAAGCCGGCAAAAAACATGATATGGTTCCTGCGTATGCAATTTGGCCCATATTTAAAGATATTGCGAGTAGTCTAGCCCAGAGTATCGGATTTAAGAAACGCTGCAATATTAAACATGCAAATACCGCTGACACTTTATATGCAAACTATATGACAGGTAAGGAGAAACTTATTGTGTTTGTTAGCATGACTGAGCCTACAAATCCCGTTCCAGATAATGAGTCTGTCGATGCCTAATACGAAAACAAATTATTTCGTTTCAAATTTGTTTTTACATCTTTAATAACTTTTGATGATACTTCATCAAAACTCTTGCCTTCTAGCTGCTGGATAATCGAGTCCACCGCATATGTTCCGCATTCCGTCTCTGAAAACTGATGCCTCTTACGGTTAATCCTGATTTTAAGTGGGATACCCAAAGCCTTACCTTCTGCGCGTATCCGGACCATAAAATCATATATGTATTTCATTGGCGGCATACCATAGCTGTCCATATAGCCGATTGTTCCTTTGGGTATATTTACAAACAGGCTAACCCAATGTGCAGCACCGCCAACTTGCCTTCCGTCACGTGTCATTACACCCCAATTAAATACCACTCCAATGTACTTATATTTTTGTTTAATCAGGTCCTTTAGTTTGAAATCACAAATATCACTATTTATGCACTCACCTTTTTCATCCCTGTCATCAAAGTTAAGAGGTAATGAACCATAGAACTTGAAATCCGGATACTTATATAAGTACTGTGCAAGTGCCCTATCAATATCATCCGATTCTAGCCAATATGTCGGAATCTTCTTTAGCTCTTCCCGGGCTTCCGGACGGAAATGCGTTTTTGCCAAATCTGCCTTTTTCTTTGAATCCATTCCTTCCTGTATTACCGCAGAGTTAAGCCATTTATGTTCCGGGACATCGCCCAATTCATCTCGCATACGGCTAGACAGGTCCTCCCATATTTCCGCCGGCTTTCTACGTTTACCCATTTCAATCTTCTTATCAGGTCTGGAGTTATTATACGCATGTACGATATCGTGAAGAGCATTTACTGTTAAGCAACTCTTTGGATGGACAGATTTAATCAACCTGGCCTGTGCAAGCCGTTTACATGTGCGCTTCTTTTTACATGTATCTATTTCGCGTTGTTCCCGGACTATATATGGCGCACATACACTTTGCTTCTGTTCTGGACGCCTAGCAAGCATTTTCTGTGTGAATTTCTGGATAGCATTATTTAGCTCCGAAGCTGCGTTATTTAAGAACTCCATGTGTGTATCTAGCCGTGCTAGTTGGTTTATGGATTATTGCCGAGTTTTTTATTTTATTTTATTATTTACGGAGATTTTCTGGTCAGGCCCCCTGTCCAAGCCAATAAAATATAGCTATTTAATAAACAACCCAAGAAGTCTCGAACACATGACACAGTTTACTAATTTACTTATAAGCGCTATTATCATACTTACTGGTCTAGCCGTTGTCTGGTGGTGCTACTTCATGCCCCAAGCTAGTCGCCTAGAATCATTCTGCAGCGGCAAATGGAACCCCGACATGTATTTACCCGTTACTGGACCTCTACGTTTCCCATTCCCTGAACGTCGCCTCCAAGCCTGGTACCTTCCAGAAGCATACTGGGGTGATAAACCGCGATTTGATTATGCTTTCCGGGAAGACTCCGATGGGAAACTTACACCTGTTTGGCCGAATGTGCCTATTAAGCCTAGAATGCAATCCACCGAATACTAACACCGATTATTAATGATTAATTGATTGCTGAACTAAAAAATTGAAAACATAAATATGTGATTAAGCAATCGTAAAATACATAACAAATGGCTCAAGAACCAATTCATTACACATTACTTGATAGCATTCGTGCAACATTTTGGTATGATAGCATCAAGACTACATACGCTATGCAATACATAGGATGGCTTGCAGAATCACATGCCCGACATAACGAACCAATTGATTTTAGTGACACTCATGAACCTCTGACTGAAATAAACACCGCATTTCTAGATGAAACATTCGATAGCCTGCCTGACGAAGCCAAGCAACTAATGGATGTCACCGAATACCTAGCTAAGCTAGCAGAACGCAACAAGACACAAGATATTCCAGGTTGGATTAGCGTAACCAGGACTTATTCACACACATTTACTAAGGAATTTGGCAGAATTGGCCAAATACAGGTACTTTTCACTGAAGAATATTTTGACAATGACTGTGAACTAAGGAGTAAGGAACGCGAGACTACTGAAACATACACTATTCCAGCTGTGATTTTTACAGGTTATAAGTATTATGCGCTAACACCTGAATTTATCGCTTGGTGCCGAACCCCAGATAAGCCAAAGCGTGCTAGATGGCTAGATACTCTGACCTATCAGGTCTAGTCATGTGATTCACATCCAGTGTATTACTTCTTACTCGGTTTACCACTTGTTTTCTTTTTAGGATAGAACCCGACTTTCATCTTACCACCTGCAAATATAATTTGACCAACTGGGTTGGGTTTTCTAGTCTTCAGCAGTACAGTTTCATCATAAATAAACGTCTTACCATCCGACGTGGGGAAAGTATTATAATAGTAAGTGACACCACCAACCACGAATTTAGTATACTGCTCAGCTACCGTATACTCCTGTTTGACATTGATTATATCCATAGTATCATCAATACCAGGAGTGAATAAGTAATCATCACGGTCCTTAGTGTCATAGTCCATGCATACAATCCCCGGACTCTGTTTTATATTGTCTGCATAGTTAAGTGAACAATCGACTGCAGAATCCTTAATCAAATTGAGTAATTCGCCCACAATCACCTTCTTGCGTTCACTGGTGATAAACAGGGTCTCATCACTAGTAACCACTTTACCCTTCTTATTAAGCCCATCACTATACTTGGCGACATCCTGCCGTACATCAACCTGTGTCAGCTGGTTAACCTGGTTAGGTAAAATGGTTGCCATGTAAATATACACACTGACATTGCGCTCATCCTCCGGCAACCGGACATGGCTCTCTGTACGGACTGCGCGACCAATCACCTGTTCAATGAGCACAGGTTGCCAATAAGGCTCACTAATATGGACATGACGGACATGCTTCAGATCGAGACCTTCGGCACCAGTCTTGGTGGTCATCATACACTTAATAATCTCACCACGCAAGTTCTGACCTTCACCATATATGGCACGGAGACTAGCTACCAATGGCGCACAATTACCTGGTAAACGGTCAAACTCACTGTTGAACACAAACGGAATAATGGTCTTATATTCTCGGTCTTCATCCCCGCTATAAAACACGTAACGCTTCTTGGGTTTAGCAGGTGAGCCTCTAGCCGTCCTTACTGAGCGTTCAAGCTCATCCTTGCGGCTACGTTGGCTAGAAGGGAACTCGGGGTTATCGGTTACCAAATGCCACATACCATCTATCTTGCGAATCTTGAACTGTTCCCATTCACCGGTAGCCTCTAGCGCTATACTGAACATATTGAGCCCAATAAGTGTCTTAAAGTAACTATATACTAGGATACTTCCGTCCTGTTTCTGGATGTTATTTAACATCGCCAAATACTTAGGACTGAGCTTGGCTAGAGCACCAGACTGCATATTAAAGTACTTGGCCTTATTACGGCGAAGTGTCTTCAATAGGTTATCTTTTACAAACTTCTCAATGGCCTTCTCATTTTCCAGTTCGATATCCGGGACTTCTTCACCAGCAGCAGCTAGTTTCTCTGCCTGGGCCTCCATAAGTTCGGCGTACTTCATATCATATGGATTGGGCATATCATCCGGGTACACGAACGTACATGCCATGCGACTATGGATACGGTATGTACTGGTCATCTTCTCTTCCGCATCTTTACGCCGGGCAGCCTTCTTATCCTTCTGTATCTCTTCATGTCGGAAACGTTCATAGATGCCTAGCTGATAATCACTCATAGGACATAAGACTAAGTGCGGCTGACCGCCGTTTGTGACACTAGGGAACTTTTCAGGGTCCTTGAAGTCATAGTAACTTGTCAAACCCGCAATACGCTTTTTGAATAGGTCGGTCTTCTTGAGCTTGTTAATTTCCGGGTTGTAGAATAACTGCTCGAATTCGTCTTGGTCTTCAGGTAGGGCGGTTTCCTGTTTCACCTGGATAGTATATTTGAACCCCTGGGATTTGAATAATCGGTCGATGGAATCCCGGAGCTCTTCTAGGGTCTGTAATTCACCGGCAAACGGTTTACCAACTGAGTAAATCACTCCTGGCTGGTCAGGGTCCCGACTAGTCAAGTAGCCATCGGGGTTCTTAGTAACTTTAATGGTTTTACTAGCCTGGCTTATGACTATCTGGTCCACATTGCGGTTTTGCAGGATTTGTGCCTTGAGTTTCTTGAAATCGATACCCGCCCCAAACACAGTCTGGAACTTGAATTCGATGACATTTATATAACCACGGAGGATATTGAATAGGCGACTGGCTTCATATACAGTGTTAATGATGGGTGTACCTGTTAGGAAGATGAACTTGGCATTTTGGGCATTCATGAAAATCTTATAGAATACCGACCCGCTACCGTCCGGTTTGGTCATGTTATTAGTCAAGTTGTGTACTTCATCGACTATAACGATTTTATTGTCGAAATCTTCGGGCTTAATCTTGCGGAAAAGCCGCGTGTTATCAGTATGCATGAAAGTGAACCGTTTGGAGATAATAGCATCCAGCTGGGCCTCTAGCTGTTCACGATGTGCACTACTCAGTTCGTTATAATTACTGTCCTTCACACTGAAATCGATTAAGTAAAACCCTCCGTGTTTGGCGGCGATTTCAGCAGGTATTCCGAGCCGTTCACGGAGTTCTTCTGCAGCATCTGTTCGGCTAGAGCAGAAGACCCAATAGTTATTCTGGACCATGTAGTCTTGTCCGCCTTTCTTGATATTGCCGATAAAGTTGGGTTCCAGGGCGGCTTTACTGAGTACAACGACACCTTTACGGTTATGAATAGCTTCGGACACGGCGATGGCACTAATGGTTTTGCCTACACCGAGCCCATAGAACAAGAGCATACCGCGGTATGGTGATTCGGTTGAGTTCAGGTCCCTTACTAGTTTCTGGATAGGTTGGAGCTGTTTGACTTTACGTTTGGGATTGACGGCTAGACCCTCACCTGCGACTATCCGGCGTTTACGTGGGTCACCAGTTTCGTATTTACCATAATTTTCCATTAGCCACTGATAGAAGGATTTACGGTTTTGTAATTCCCAGGTTTTGGGTGTAATCATGTCACTGGGTGGAGTAGGTGTGTATTTGGCGGTCGGTGTATCGGCACCTATGGAGACTACTTCTATGCCCTTTATATTTATAGCTGCGGGTGTCCCAGTCATGGCTTTCTTAGTTCCAGTGGATTTAGTACTACGGCGTTTGAGTTCTTGTACTAGTTTCTTACTCTTGTTGCTAGCGGTTTTTTTAGATGGCATCTTTTAATTCACTTTTCTGGGTAGGTGTCTAGCCGTGGTGTAAGACTATTTATTAGCCGGCAAGATTTTTTAGTCATTGAATAAGCTAGATGTAGATTTACTGTTTTCTCAATTTAACCAGTTTGGCGTTTACGTATTCTAGATTCAGTCAAAAACATAACAATGCAAAAACTAACATGCGAAATTCCGTGTTCGGACGGGCTATTAACTATAGATATTCCATTATCCCAACTGGAAACAGCAACAATTCTCCAGGCAATGATAGTTGACCTAGGATGTGATGCTAGCACCGACCCGCTCCCCATCCCATGTTTTACGGAATTAACACAAGCGGAAACACTAGAGTTTATTCACGCATGGCTAGAGACTATCCCGAACACTACTTGCACCGCCTACACTAACCCTCCAGAATATACTATAAATAGCCATCCTATTATCTGTCCTGCACTGGAATCGGCACTAAAACCAGATACGCAATGGCTAGACCATCTAGCCGAGCATAACCTAACTGGGGAATACCTACAAAAATATAATATGAAATTAATTGCCAAGTATACTAAACCAGCCAATTTTCTAGACCTACAATCCCTGTTAGCCCTGTTTAAATATTTACTAGCCAAACAGTATCGCGAACTGTCAGGCTGCTATTCTAAAGTATTATAGTCTAAAACACAGCTACCTGTTCTATAATTAACATCTGGATTAGTACTATACTTTAAATTGCCTACAATATGTAGTTTTTCATCTCTAACACTCCGAGGCTTCATAAAGTCAGAATTTGATTGTTTTTCAATCTTTGTTTCATTGTCATTATTTAATGCTCGCATGCGTTCTGCTAATTTAACTTCAATTTCAGCAATACATGAAACTTTATGAGTATCGCTAACCGCCAAACGTGCTTCTGGAATGGCCACAGTACATGCAATATCAGTTAATATCTCAGGGGGCATATCGATACCCAAATCTGCCAATCTAGTGTCCATGTTAGTCACTAGCTCATCGACTTCCCTATATGTTAATTTGGCTTTGTAAACATATACTCCGTCGGAATAACAAACAAATACACATGCCATGTCGGGCGTAAATTCTATGGCTATGATTTTACTTTGTTTTACGTCATTGTGTATGTCCATGTATCCGTCTGCTGCACCGTCTGATTCAGATGGGTCTTCGTCCTCCCTATCCACAATATCAGAACCTGTCATGACTACATTTTTGATAGCGTTAACAATCTTGGTGAATAGCGAATCCGGTTTGTTAATCACTACAGGTTCGTCAATAAATGATAACTCACGTATATGTTCACTATGGTCCCATTTTTCTTTATATGGTAAATTAAAGTGATGTCCCGCGGCTAGGACCTCCAAGCCCTGTAAATGCATAGCCTCATTACCAGCTAACGCTATACATATAATTTGGAAATTCATGTCGTTCATGATTACACCATATAGCTTATCCATGTAAACATATTTCAAGTCCGGGCATAATGTGTCCCTATCTGTAGCTGGATGTTGATATACAATACGACCCTGTCCAAATTTGTTAGCTAAAATGTCAATTGGTAGCGCAAGTACTGACCATGATATCCGCGATTCATGTGTAAAATATAGTATATTCCGGTCAAGTATACACGCGATTTTGGTTTCATACCCAAATAATTGTCCGTATGTAGCAGGGAGTAACCATGCATCGTCTGCCAATACTTCTAGAGTATCTAGCCATTCAATGCCCGATTCCGAAACCCTACCCAGTTTAAAATAAAGTTTATGCTCAGTTGTCAAACCCCATACCTGAGCAATGTCATCTTCTTCTCTATTATAATCCTTCAAGTAATGACCACATATCATATTATCATCCAGTGGGATTAGTTGTTTAAATCTAGTGTCGCCAATCTGGTCCTTATATAATTCGCGTCCAGTCAATGTATCTAGTTTATGTAGAGTAGTATCATGCATACAATATATGAAATTGCCAGCTGGCGTAAATTGGTATGATACACTTGATACGCTTAGACCTTGGTTTGCAAACCAAGCAACCCCAGCAGCTGGATTGTTAGCTGGTGTATTAACCGGCGTATACTCAAACAACTTAAATGCAAACACCTCAAATTTTGGTTCAAATACTGGTTCAAGGGAATAACAATGCATGAGATGACTTTGTGACATCTGGATAATTATATAGCGCGAACATGGTGACTTAATTATGTTATGGATACCCGATTTAAGGGAATTATCTCGTTGGTTTTCCAGAATTTGCACACCAGCATAATCCAGTGTATACACTGGTAAACCGGTAATCCTACCAACCACAGACCTAGTCTGGTTATTGGTATTAAGATATACAAGATTATATACCGATGGGTCATTACTTTGCTCTAGAATTACACTAAGCGTGGCATTATTATGCTCATATGTTAGTAATGTGGTTAACTTACCATTTCGCGATTTATGATATGGTTCATACCGTTCCCCAATTGTAGTACTCATTATTTTGAAGAGATTGTGTGAATGTGAATTAAAAGACTTGACAAAAATAAAATCAAATAATCCTAAACTGCGAATTTAGGGATTTATTGATAAATTAAAAGCTACCACCACGTAGACGGAGCACTAGATGGAGCGTAGACTCCTTTTGAATATTATAATCGGAAAGTGTACGTCCGTCTTCAAGCTGTTTGCCTGCGAAAATCAGGCGCTGTTGGTCAGGTGGAATACCTTCCTTATCCTGAATCTTGGCCTTTACATTCTCAATAGAATCACTTTGCTCGACCTCAAGTGTAATGGTCTTGCCAGTTAGCGTCTTTACAAAGATTTGCATTGTGTTATGTGGATATCGGATTATCCTTACAAGTGAAAAACTCCTTAAGCTGAATAATTCGGACCGGGTAAAAATTGTTTTCACAACTTAAAACCCGGATTGGTTTACAGTATAATACAACATACGACATTCAACACATCTATCCGCATTCATTTTTAAGGTTTAAATTAGCAAAAATGACTAGTAACATCTCACTATCTGCAGCATCCGGCATTCTACCTGCTAAACCAGTGATTGGAAACGGAGCTCTAATCGCAAAAAAGGTCATCAACCTGGAAGACTATGAACTTACCGAAGAGGGCCGTGTGAACCCATTCAATAAAAACAACAAACCGGTAAACGTGAACTACATCCAGAATATGCTTAAACGATATGGTGTATATCAAAATATAAACAACCTGGCGCTCTATCAACAGGCTATGATTCACACTTCCTATACCATTCCATATATCAAAGAGATTTGTTTGCGTGATAATGTCGGAATCAAAGAGAATCCGGATGGGTGTATGCTTCTAGCCGAGCAATCTTATGAACGGATGGAATTCCTTGGCGATACCATTATTGACGCCATTATCGGCAACTATGTATATACCCGGTTCCCAAACAGTAACGAAGGTTTCCTGTCTACAATCAAGAAGCAGCTTATTAGCCGATGGACACTTGGCCGTCTAGCCGAGGTCTGCGGTCTAGGCGAATTCATGGTGGTTAGTAAAACTATGGATGACAAGCAACAAGCACGGCTAGATATCAAACGACTCTGCGACGTCTTCGAAGCCTTCGTTGCTGCCATCTACCTTGATTTCAATGTCGAAAAACACGGATTCCTAGCTAGCTTCCTTACTGGACCGGGATTCCAGGTTGCTGAGAAATTCATTATCGGGCTACTAGAACATCCAGATACCCTAATCGATATGACTGAATTGATAACAGATGATGGGAACTATAAGATTAAACTCCGGAACTACCTACGCAGAATGCGCCAAACCGACCCCATATATACCACTACCGAAAATCAGGAAACTGGTGAATTCACCTGTACTATCACCACCAAACGTAACCGGGATACAGTTATTGGGACAGCAACCGCCGCTAGTAGCAAAGATGCTGAACATGCAGCCGCAAATACCGCATTACAGACATACTTTGGATTTACTGATTAATTTAGTCTGCCTTGAATAGAGTGCCTGAGTTGGCCTACAGAAAAATCCAGTGTTCGCACCGGATAAAATATAAGGAATAAAGGCAATTTGTTTTATTTGCCTTGAGAACGGTTATTAAGCCGTTTATGTAGTGCCTGATTGTCCGTTATTGATAATAAATAGCCAGCTAACATTGCTGGTTATTTGATTGGCTAGAGGCTCTAGCCATAGAAGTGGACAGTTAATTTGGCGGCTGGATTCCAATAACCCAACACACCTGGAAAGAACCGGTCTAACCGGTTTCCAGAACTTTACTCTGCTGGCTAACCAACATCCGTGCAACCCTGGAAATACCATAGCCCCGCTGTTATGACTTCGCAGAAACTATGGCATCACTTAATTGCTTTACTTTTTATTTGCGATTTAAACGAGTCACAAAGAAAAATTGTTTCTTTATCCAAATGTCTACTAATGCCAAATATAAAAAAGAATGTCCCAAGACCAACCAACCAAATATGATGATGTCAACACATTCCTGCTAAAGAAAACAGCAGATTCACTCGCCGAAGACGCAAATAACAAGCGTAGCATGATTAATGTGGTAAATGCAATGCAAACTTTTAACACGAAATTTACTAAACAGTTTTATGAAGCCATCAATAGAGAAACGAAGCCTATGGTTGTAACAAGTGAATATTCACATGATTCACTTCCTAGAGAAGTAAGCACATATTATCGTGTATATGATACATTTGATAGTAATGATGGGTATGTATCCAATCACATAAATAAAGAAAACTATGAAAAAGAACCAATCATTAACAATGCACTTGTCCGACAATGTAAACTCACTGCTGACTTCATGCAATCAAAGGGCTTTAAGTATAATCTAACATCAACTGAAATTACACATAGTCCAACACACTTTGACCTGTTTACCGGCGACCTGGAACATCCAGCTTCAACAACATTCAAATGTGTTTTTGAGAGGCAATAAAGCCATCGTCTATTGTGCAGGTGG
>JACCEB011319576.1_pt1 | contig 15716 bp, 9 predicted proteins | sample 7454761 | NCBI WGS metagenome assembly JACCEB01 (sample SAMN15323454, study PRJNA562643) | freshwater metagenome | isolation source: river surface water | place: USA:Blue River Watershed | collected 2017-08-18 | reverse complement strand
TAAAACTCATGAAAACAGGTGTAGATGTTCTCACCATGACAGCAACTCCCATTCCAAGAACTCTGCAACTATCTTTTTTAGGAATTCGGGATCTTTCACTTATTCAGACGGCCCCACCACGAAGACAGGCGATTAAAACCTATATTATTAAGGAAGATGATCTCACTCTTAAGTCGGCCATTGAAAAAGAACTTTCTCGAGGTGGACAGATTTATTATGTTCACAATCGGGTACATGATATTGAGGAGCATGAACTTTATTTAAAAAAACTCGTGCCCAAAGCACGCATTTCCGTTACCCACGGACAAATGAATGAGAAGGAGCTGGAGAAAAGAATCAATGATTTTTACGATCATAAATCCGATATTCTCCTGGCAACAACGATCATTGAATCAGGGATTGATATTCCTAATGCGAACACGATGATTATTGACCGAGCAGATACCTATGGCCTGGCTCAACTCCATCAATTAAGAGGAAGAATTGGACGCTCCGATCGAAAAGCATATGCTTACTTTATTGTGCCAGAAAATAGAACGTTATCTGAAACCGCACAAAGACGTCTTCAGGCCCTTCAAACTTATGCAGAAATGGGTTCTGGTTTTGCTCTCGCCTCCTCAGACATGGAAATTCGGGGAGCAGGGGACATATTAGGTGGGGAGCAATCAGGTCACATTGAGGCAATTGGTTTAGAATTTTATATGGATCTCCTACAAGAAGCGATCCAGGAAATTAAGGGTGAACAAAAAGTTTCGGCGAAAAATATTGAAATCCAAGCACCTTTTTCGGCCTATATTCCAAATGCCTATATTGAAGACCATGCCTTAAGACTTAAGTATTACAAACGACTTTCCAATTGTGGCGAACTAGGTCGATTAGAAGAAATTGTTTCAGAACTTACTGATGCTTTTGGACTTACACCAAAAGAGCTTGAAGCTCTTTATTCGATCCTAAGATCAAGAATCATTTTTAAGCCGCTTGGCCTTCGTTTGATCAAAGTTTCCGGTTCTCAGATTGGGCTTTATTTTGATCAAGAAATACTTAACTGGAATCATCAATTAAGAGATAAGATGCTGAACTTCTTCATAAATAAACCAAAATTCTACAAACTAAATCCTGACACTTCAGTCACTGCGCTTTTCAAAGAATCAGTGAGTCATCAAATGCTTTATGAATTTGCAAAACATATTGCAGCAGAAATGGGTGTATGATATTGTTTTTATTAGAAGTTAATATTAAATACCACAGGGATGTGTATGAAAAATTTTTCTCTCGCAGTCGTTCTTCTAACGCTGGCGATTCCAGCACTTGCTCAGAAAAGTCCGGTTGTTGCTACGGTTAACGGAAAAGCAATTACCAAAAAACAATTTGAAGAATATCACTTACAAAATTTAAAATTTGTAGGTCAGAGAAAAATCACGAAAGAAGTTTCACTTCAAGATCTTATTAATCGTGAACTTGGTATTCAAAAGGCGAAGAAGAGTGGTGTGGATAAGGATCCTGTCGTCATCGCAAAACAAGAAGACATTCTTTTTCATGCTCAAATATCTAAAGATTTAGAAGGTGAATTTAAAAAAATTACCGTCTCTGATGATGACGTGAAAAAATATTATGAGACAAACAAAGAATATCGCACAGCTCAGATTCTTTTTCGTCTAAGAGTTGAGCCGACTCCTGAAGAAGTTAAAACTGGCTTCGCTCAGTCTATGGAAATCTATGATATTCTTCAAAAAGAGCCTGATAGCTTTGCCAAATACGCTAACAAGTATTCACAAACGTCAACAGCACCTATTGGTGGTGAGCTAGGTTTTCAACCTCCAACTCGTTTAGCACCTGAATATTTTGAAGCGATTAAAGGACAAAAAGTTGGTTTCATCTCTAAGCCCGTGAGAACTCAAATGGGCTACCATGTTATTAAAATTCTCGGTGTTAAGTCTTTTGATCAAATCGACAAAAACTTGTACAAGAAAATTATTTACGATATGAAAAGAGACGCCATCATTGAGAATTATTTTACCAATATGGCGAAGGGTGCGGACATAAAGACCACTCCTAATCTTTTATAAAATACTGGATTCGTGAAACTACTTTTACTATTTCTTACCCTGGGCATGGGTCTTACTTATGCCCAGGAAAAATCTTCTACTGAAAAACTCCTCGATAAGATCGTTGCTGTCATCAACACTAAAGTTATCTCGCTCTCAGAAGTCAAAAGAGTGGAAGCCACTTTAGAGGCCAGAAAAGAAATTTCTCCTATAATTTACAACCAAAAAACTTTTACCCAAAAAGAACTTTTGGAAATTATGATTCGCTCCTTTATTGTAAGGGACAAAATCAACGCACAGGGCTACGTCATTAATGATGATGCTGTTGAATCACGTATTAAAATGACCGAGGAAAGGCTGGGCCTTAAAAGAGCAGACTTATTACAGTTTTTAAAAGGTAAGGGTGTCACCTACGAAGAGTATTTTGAAATCATCCGAGAAACGATGGAGTTCAATATTTTCGCCCAAAGAATCATTGCCCCACTTGTTTCCGTCACTGAGCAGGAAATTAAAAACGAGTATTATAAACGAAACAGCACGAATAACGCCTTATCGTTTAAATATAACTTAGTAGACTTTTATATCTCTGAAGAAAAAATAATTGATAAAAGTGAAAATAAGTTTTTGGCCGTATTAAAGGATTATCAACTCACAGGGAAACTGCCTGCTGAGTATAAAGATTTAGAATCAAACAATCTCGATGGACTCAACGAAGATGGACTTTCTAAAGAATTAGCTGGTCTTCTTAAAACGACTTCTGAAGGATCATTTTCAAAGGCGATTTCCCTCAATAAACATCTTCATGTCTTTTATGTTCAAAAGAAAGATTTAGTTGAATCCCAGGATTTCACAAAATTTAAGGATCAAATTCAAAACGACATCTTTGTTTCAAAAGGAAAATCAGTCACAACAAACTGGTTTGACCGAGAATATTCTAACTACTACATAAAAAATCTTCTCTAACGATGAAAATCCAAATAACCCAAGGCCATGAGAAAGGTATTGGTATTGAAGTTTTTCTAAAAGCTTGTCTTATGATGAGTGATAAGAATCTTCCTTTCTTTGAGTTTAACGCTTACAAGGATTCCGTCGCTCAATCACTAAAATTACTGAAGCTCCCCTTTGAGATTGACTCAAAATGTATTTCAGTTTGCGATACGATTATCCCAGTTGAGTGGCTTCATAAAAAATCAGCTTCGCAAAGTTTTACTTCCCTTTTGACGAGCATGGAGAAAATTCAAAAGGGCGATATTCTTTATACTCTTCCCACTTCTAAGGATCAGTTTCCTGGTTTTCCCGGGCATACGGAATATTTTAGATCTCATTTTAAGAAACCAGAATTGGGGATGTATTTTTCCTCACCAGATTTAAAAGTACTTCTATTATCAGATCATCTGCCATTAAAAGATGTGGTGAAATTATCCGAAGCCGTTATTTATAACCGTTTAAAAACGTCTCTTTTCGCACTTGTGGATTTAGGTGCGACGCCCACAAGAATTCTCCTTTCAGGCTTTAATCCTCATGCAGGTGAAGGAGGACTTATTGGTGAAGAAGATGGGCGCATCACAAAGGCGATCAAACGTCTAAGATTGGATTTTAAAATAGACATGTCTGGGCCACTTCCCGGTGATACAATGATCATCAATAAGAAGTCTTCCAATGACTTACTGGTTTATGTTTATCATGATCAAGGTCTTGGGGTCTTTAAATCACTCCAGGGGTTCATTGGTTCCAATATAACTTTAGGTCTACCTTTCTTTAGGTTTAGTCCAGATCATGGAACTTCATTTGATCTTTATGGAAAAAATATTGCTGACTACAGAGGTTGTGCCTATTCTTTGAGCGAGGCAATCACTGTGTTAAAGAGGTTCTCCCATGGAAAAAATTCAAGTCACAAAGGCCAAGGTTCATAACCTTAAGAATATTGATGTCACTCTTCCTCGCCATTCCTTAACGGTCATCACTGGCCCATCTGGTTCAGGAAAATCTTCACTCGCCTTTGATACGATCTATGCTGAAGGACAGAGGCGCTACATTGAATCTCTCTCTAGTTACGCTAGACAATTCATTGGTCAAATTGAGGCACCTGAGGTGGAAAGCATCACCGGTCTTTCTCCCGCAATTGCGATAGATCAGAAATCAACCACAAAAAATCCTCGATCCACAGTAGGTACCATTACTGAAATTTATGATTACCTGAGACTTCTCTATGCACGTCTTGGTGATGCTCATTGTCCAGAGTCAGGAGAGAAAGTCGCAAAACAAACACCACAGCAGATTGTTGAGTCTATCCTTAAATTTAAATCAGGAACTAAACTTCAATTATTATCTCCCGTTATTCGCTCTAAAAAGGGCGAGCATAAAGAGGAACTAGCGAAATATCAAAGCATGGGCTTCTCTCGGCTGAGACTTAATGGGGAAATCTTGAACCTTGAGGATACCCTAAGTATTAATAAATCAAAGTTTAACAATATTGATATTGTTGTCGATCGACTGGTGATGAAAGAAGGAATTCAATCTCGACTAAGTGATTCCATCGAGCAGGCACTCAAATTATCTGATGGTTATTTAATAGTGCTAACTGATGAAAAAGAGCATTTTTTCTCAGAAAAAAATTACTCCTTCAAAACAGGGAAAAGTTATCCGGACCTAGAGCCCAGACTTTTTTCCTTCAATTCTCCCTTGGGCGCCTGCCAAGAATGTAATGGACTTGGCATTTCAAAAAAATTTGATTTTGATTCTATTCTTTTTGATGAAACTCTCTCAATTGAAGATGGTGCTATTCCAGTTTTAAAAAAGAATACCTTTCTTATGCAAATGGTTCGTTCTGTGGCCGAGGCAGAAAAAATTGATCTAGAAAAACCCTTCTCCAAAATTTCTGAGAAATTTAAAACGATTCTTTATAATGGTTCTGAAAAAATTTATAACTACAAATTTGAATCTGAGAATTCCTCTTGGAACTTTAAAAAAGAATTTCCAGGAATCACTTCTTGGTTAGAAAAAAAATATCATGAGTCTGAATCTGAAAAGACAAGAGCTGATCTTGAAGAGTACATGATCATAAAAAAGTGCCCCTCTTGTCAGGGTAAAAAATTAAACCCTTTCGCTTTAGCCGCGAAAATCCAGGATCAATCTATCATGGATATTTGTGATTTATCCATCGCCGATGCTGCACTCTTTTTTGATAAATTAGAATTTTCTGGAAACCGCGCTATTATTGCTCAAAAAGTTCTTAAAGAAGTAAGAGATCGTCTTAAGTTTCTTTTAAACGTGGGCCTCAATTATCTCACCTTAAATCGAGATGCCATGACCCTTTCTGGTGGAGAATCCCAGCGTATAAGACTCGCCACCCAAATTGGTTCGGCCCTTTCTGGTGTTCTTTATGTTCTTGATGAGCCAAGTATTGGTCTTCATCAAAGAGATAATGAAAAACTCATTAAAACCTTGATTGATCTTCGTGATATTGGGAATACTGTTCTTGTAGTAGAACATGATGAAGATACGATGATGGCATCAGACTATTTAATTGATATGGGCCCCAAGGCAGGAATTCACGGAGGGGAAATTGTCGCAGCGGGAACACCTCAAGAAATTATCAAAACGAAAAAAAGTATTACCGGTAAATATCTTTCTAAAGAACTAAAAATTGAAATTCCAGAAAACCGAAGAAAGCTTCATGATTTTATCCTCCTAGAAAAAGCTCGGGAGCATAACCTCCAAGACGTTTCTCTAAAATTACCCCTAGGCGGCTTAACGTGTGTCACGGGTGTCTCCGGTTCTGGGAAATCGACCCTTATTCATAAAGTTCTTATCCCTGCTATAAAAAATTATCTCTCCCGTGGTCGTAGAGGCTCTCAAGCTAACTATCGATCAATTTCCGGTGTTGATAAAATCCAAAGTCTCATTGAACTTGATCAATCTCCCATTGGAAGAACACCTCACTCCAATCCTGCGACATATACTGGACTCTTTGATGATATAAGAAATATTTTCTCTCAAACAAATGAATCAAAAGTCAGAGGCTATAAACCTGGTCGCTTCTCTTTTAATGTGAAGGGTGGAAGATGCGAAACGTGCGAAGGTAATGGTGTTTTAAAAATTGAAATGCACTTTCTTCCTGATGTTTACGTCACTTGTTCTGAATGTCGAGGAAGTCGCTACAACAACGAAACTCTCTCCATCCTTTACCGTGGAAAAAATATTGCGGACGTACTTGGTATGTCGATAGAAGAGGCGGAGCCCTTTTTTGAGAATCATCCGAAGGTGAACCGAGCACTTAAAGTTTTAAATGCCGTGGGCCTTGGGTACATAAAGCTTGGTCAGCCAGCTACAACACTTTCTGGCGGTGAAGCACAAAGACTCAAACTTTCTCGTGAGCTTTCAAAATCAGTGAAGGGATCAACTCTTTATGTTCTCGATGAACCTACGACCGGACTTCACTTTGAGGATATTAAGATCCTCCTAAAGGCGCTTAATAAACTCATTGATCAGGGACACTCACTACTTATTATTGAACACAACTTAGATGTGATTAAAACGGCTGATTGGGTGATTGATTTGGGCCCTGAAGGTGGAAAGGGCGGAGGCCAGATTGTGGCCGAAGGGACGCCAGAAGCCATAGTAAAATCGTCGGTTTCTCACACCGGCAAATACTTAAAAAAACTTCTAAGTCATTAAAATACTTAACTTAATTTTTCCCCATCTGCTTAAAATTATGATGACGGCATTAAGTGCCTAATTTTATTGGCTACAATTTTAATCGATTCCACCGATAAGATTAGAGAAGGAGTCTATTATTAAGACATCATTAACTGTTATCGTATTTTTACTATTACTCTCATCCTGTTCGAGTACTTCGAGGGTAAAGATTATTTCTTACCCCGATAAAGCAGATATTAAGGTTGTGACAGCGGATGGAGAAACAAGAAGCCTAGGGGCAACACCCGCGGAAGTTTCTGGCCCGGATTTTTACGCTAATAAATCCCGCATGAGTATGCTCGAAATTTCTAAAGAGGGATATGAGACTCAGCATATTTTTATCGCTCAAGATAATACCCAAGAAAGTTATAACATCAGTGTAAAGCTTAAGATGAAAAACGAAGACTTGAAGGGCCTTGAAATCAAATCAAGACAAGAGAAACTCGCCAAAAACCTCACCATTTCAAATAATTTAATTAATAGAAAAAAATTCAATGAAGCTGAACAGATCCTCATCGAGCTTATACGCGAATTTCCACACGTGAGTGTCGGATACGACTTACTAGGAAATGTCTCCTATCTGCAAAGAGATTTTCGAGCAGCGCTGAACTATTATAAGAGATCCTTTCAGCTGAACCCAGAGAACAGTGAAACGAAATTAATGATTGATAAACTCGAAGGTATGACGAGATAGGAATTTTATGAAATATATTATTGGATTATTTATTGCACTGGTTGGATTCTATGCGGCGAGTGAACATCTTGGTCAAAAGATGCATGAGTACTGGGATTTTGTCGCATTTTTCGTTGTTATCTTCGGAACTACTGCTGTGCTTTTTATTAGTCAACCTGCAACTTCAATGAAAAACCTTTTTATTCGTTTCAGTCAGAAATTTATTTTTGGTTCTCCCGGGATGAAAAAAACGGCAGAAAAATGTTGGGAGGTTGCTAACAAACGAGAACCCATTCAAGATCCTAGGACGATTGAGGACAGATTACTAAATGATGGACTCGAGCTTATTTCACTTGGTTTTGATCGGGATAAAACAAAAGAAATACTTGCCCATAGATATTTCCTGTATGAAAACCAAATCCAGCTTTTAGCGTCTTGGTTTAAGAGGACTGCCAAGTATCCTCCTGCTTTCGGCCTAGCAGGTACCGTTCTGGGACTCATTCACCTCATGAGGGGTATTTCAACCGGTATCGACTCTAAAGAAACGGGTCTCCGAATGGCGGTTGCCCTGGTTGCTACATTTTATGGTCTCGTTATTTCAAACCTTGTTCTTAACCCCCTTGGTGAGTGGCTTACAGAAGAATCAAAAAAAGATCAGATGAAATCTGAAATGTGCATTGAAACGATTGATCTCATTATCGAGGGTGCCAATATCATTGAATTACAGGAAAGGATAAATTCATACCTTGACCCAACAGATAGACTCAACTCGTTGAGTTTAGAGGGAGCTGCAGAGGCATTATGAATTTTTTAAAAAATCACAAAGAAGCAGCATCAGAAGATGAATCTGAAGGTACATGGGCGGTATCTTACGGAGACATGATTACGCTTTTATTAAGCTTCTTTGTTATTTTTTATAATACCGATTTTGAGAAAGAAAAAACTTTAAAAATAAATCATCACTTAGGATTTTCTATTGATAGCCTTAATTCCTCACTTAAGGGATCTGTTGACCAGGAAACTGGAAGTAATGATGCTGTTAAGTTCCCAGAAATGAAAAACTTAGATATTAAGGTTCATGAAGTTGGAGAGAATCTTGTCGTGACCTTTGGAAAAATTTCTTTTTTTAACTCTGGTCAAACTGATATCAGGGAAGATGCATCCGAGGTTTTAAAATTATTTGCTCAAAAGTACCTCCCTTATGCGGGAACTTATCAGGTCAGTATTAAAGGATTTACTGACAAGAGACCTGTTAGAAAAATTAAAAGGGCCTATAAAGATAATCTCGAGCTCTCTGTTCTGAGAGCTGTTTCAGCAATGCGAGTCTTACAAAAAGAGGGGATTCCTCTCAGAAAAATGGAAATCGCTGGTGTTGGAGAACTTAAATTAATAGAAAAAATATTTCCCAAGGCAAGTGAACTCAACCAAGAAGAACTAGAGGCCCTTTCAAGAACTGTGGTTCTAGTTATAAAACCAGAAAGTGAGAATTTACTATGAAAGTGTTATTAATTTTCTTATCACTTTTATCACTTAACTCTTTTGGACAAAACCAAAATTTCCCCTTAAAGCATCCGCGGGTGATGGAGGTTGAGGATAAGCTCATTGAAGAGGCTTCATTGTACTTTTCAAGGCGATATCCAAACGAACCATTTTTTGCAAAAATTGAAGTCACGCCTTTACGAAGAAATTTTGAGAAAAGCGCAACAAGCGACAGCCTACCTTATTATGATCAAGAGTCAGAAGAGCTGGTAGATGAATGGGACGACCCGACAACTCCAATTAGTTATCTAAGAAATAGGATTATGAGAGTTACTGTCCACGTGTCGATCCCTGACAAATTTGACGATTTAAAAATAGCAGAAATGAAACAAGAACTACCAATCTACTTAAAACTTTTACCGAGTAGGGATGAAATTACAGTAGAAAGAAAATTTAAAACAGCAGAAGAAAAAGTTCCTAAGTACGTTTATTATATCCTTGGCTCACTTTTGATATGTTCACTTCTCGTTGGATTAATGATCCGCTGGAGTGTTTCAAAAATGAAGCCCTCCACAGCTTCGGGCGGATCGGCTGGAGCAAGCCTTCAAGCGCCATCACAAGTTTTAAGCTCGAAGCCCAAATCAAGTCATCACCAAAATTCTACCTCTGTGAGTGGGGACGTAACTTTTCATGACCCGACAAAGACCATTGAGGTCGTTCAGTTAAAAATTAATCAGATTAAAGATTCTAAAACATTTCCAACATTAAAAGATATGATTCTTCTTTCTGAGTTCGCCAAAAAAAATCCAAGATCCCTTGGAGCGATCATTTATGAACTTCCAAGTGAATGGCAAAAAACCATTTTTCAACTGGGTGTTGATCAAAATTGGCTAGAGTCTTTTAGTAATCCTGGCCAGATAACACCTGAGTCCCTCCGCCTTCTGGAACAAATGAGTCGGCAACGTAGCTTCACCTCTGGGAATCGCGAATGGGAGGATTTATTGATTCATGTTTGGCGTCTTGGTGATAAATCCCATACGTTCTTCAAAAAATTAAATCAGGATCACTCCTTCGCCATTTTGAACTTATTGCCAAAATCAATTTCAATCAATATCGCTAAAAAGTGTTTTCCGGGTGGCTGGGGTAGGCTCCTTGATTCTAAGCCCATGAGTGTTGTGATTGAATCAAACTTACTTAAATCATACTCTGATCAAGCAGTTGAGATCGTGCCTCTCTTTCAATGGAAAATGCTTGAAGATTACAATAAAGATAAGGAAATATTAACTTACCTAAATATGGTTTCAATTGATGATGAAAGAGACATCTATGAAACGTTAAGTAAGGATTCCTTCATATTTAAAGTGAGACCTGCGTTCTATAAGATTTTTGAACTAGATGCATCTGAGCTTGGTAAAGTTGCCACCACCTTTGGCCTGCAAGAGTGGGCGTTAGCTGTAGTAAACTCCTCACGAACTTATATAAAATCAGTCTCTGATCAATTTGATGATAAAAGGCGAGTCATCTTTTCAAGTCATCTCAAGTATTATGACCAAAATCCTCCGACCATTGATGATCAAGGTGCCATGAGACAGAGAATCGCTGAGTTTGTAGATATTAATTACTTTTCTAAAAAAGATACTCCAGATGAAAACCAAGCCGGAGAAAAGAAGAACGACAATGAACAAAAAGCTGCTTAGTATTTTTATATTCATTCTCTGTGGGAATGCCTTTGCTTTAGGAAGACTCGATTTTTCCTATGGGTACTTTTCAATTAAGTCTAAGGCAGATAACAAAGAAACATCTGTATCCAATCCTTCTGCAATGAATGTTGCTTATCTCTTTCCTATCATGGAAAAAATTCATCTTAACTTTGGGTACTCCGTACTACTGGCGGACTTTTCTGGTTCTGACAAAGGATATGGCCTAAACCTAGGTTTTAATTTTTATCCCTTTAGTTCTGGTAAAAACGAAAATTATAAAAATGAGCGAGTTGAAATAGAGCGGTTTGAAGCCCTGAGGCCTTATGTAGGCGTTGCTTTTTATCAACGGGATTTTCAGTCGATTAAGAACTCTTATGCGGGTTTTGGTATTAGTCCGGGTATCGAAAGATACATTAATAAAAATATGAGTCTCAAGAGTGAACTGCGCTTAATCAGTTTGTCTGGGTCAAATAGTTCTACGGCGATTGAAACAGACCTTTTTGTAGGAGTTATTTTTAATATTTGATTTTTATGAAAAAACTTCTTGGTCTTTATTCATTCCTTTTCTTTCTTGTTGCCTGTAACAACACAGGAAACAATGCTTTTAATGGCCTAGATTCAAAAATGAATGATGGAGATTCAAGTGATCTTGACCCAGTCGAGATTACTTCTTTCACTCCCGAAGTTAACCCTGTCATTTTAACCAATTCTACCTCGGCCGTTTTTGGTGTTTTAGTTGCAGGAAATGTTGGGGAGATGTCCTATGACTTCATCCTTGATGAAGACTATACAACCAAACTTGCGAGCGGCTCGAACGCATTTTTAAACGTCCTTGGGTCTAATTTAACTGCCGGTCCTCATGAAATAAAAATTGTGGCAACCAATGGTGTTACGACCGATGAAAAAATATTCAACGTCCGTAAAAACTCCCCACCGGCAATCTTGTTAAGCACTCCAGGTTTCACTGGTGCCACCATGAACTGCGGCTCCGATGTCACAAAATTTACAGCACTTTTGAGTGACCAAGATGAAGACGATTCTTATCAAGTGACTTGGTTGTTAGATAGTGTACCTGTTACACCAGAGACTGAGTTTGTTGAGCGTGTTGATCTACCAAGTTATGCTGAACTCCAATACCAGCCCGACTGCACTAAAGCAGGAAGCCATACCATTACTATTAAGATCACTGATGGCCATGATACCACTACTGCAAATTGGAACTTTACTGTTAATAACCCCCCACCAGCTCCTAATCAGGTTCAAATTGTCTCATGGATCCCTACAACTTCTCCAGTCATCATGACGAATGCTTCGGACACAACATTTGGCGTCAGTGTTGCCGAGGGGTCTGGAACTATTAATTACAAATTTTATCTCGATAATGAGTTAAGCCAAGACAGTGGAACGTCATTTTTTTCCTTAGCGGGAAGTTCCCTCATGGCCGGTTTTCACTCTCTCAGAGTCGTAGCAACGAACGGAATCACTGAAGCCGAAAAAAGTTTCAACATAAGAAAAAATACTCCACCGGCGATTATCACTTATTCTCCTATTCAAAATGGAAATACGGTGAAGTGTTCTGATGGTTCTTTTGTTATCAACGTTAACTATTCAGATGTGAATAACGACCAAGTTACTGCAAAATGGAAATTAGACGAATCCCTTGTGACACCGTCAACGGGCTTTGTGACAACCGAGGGAACAAGTAGCACAGCTAAGTTAACCTATACACCAGACTGTAGTGTTGTCGGTTTTCATAGTTTTAAAATTATTCTTAATGATGGTTATGAAGACTTTGAACAAACCTGGAACGTATCAGTTAATAACCCTCCAGCGCCTCCAGGTAATGTACAAATTTTAACATTTACACCAACAACCAATCCAACAGTTGTTACTGCATCCACCTCGACAACGTTTGCTGTTTCCATCGCTGATGGTGCGGGACCAGTAACATATCAATTTAAACGTGATGACACCGAGATTTTACAAAATGGTTCAGACCCGTTCTTTATTATGTCTGGATCCGTTTTATCCGCAGGCCCTCATTCAATCAGGGTGCGTGCATCCAACGCTACTTCTTATGACGAGAAAACTTTTAATGTGCGACGAAACTCACTACCGAGTTACATCGTTTATTCACCAGAATTAACCGGCCAAAAAGTCAATTGCGGGAACAGTATTTCATTTGAATCAACAGTGATTGATACTGATCCTGATACTCTCACGAAATCCTGGCAAATTGATAACATCGGTGTCACGAATGCCACACCCGGAATCTCTATAATAGATGGAGCAAACACGGGAAAACTCACCTATACTTCCAATTGCGATAATGTGGGTGTTCATACCGTTAATATTAGGACTGAAGACGGTTATGAGAATTCAAACCTTACCTGGACCTTTGAAGTTGAAAACCCGGCGCAAGAGGCGATCGGTACAACAACTCCTTCCGGTTCAAATGTTGTTGCTCTCTCCACAGAGACCTCTAAAACATTTACGGCGATTGCAGCAACAGGGATTCCACCTTTCACTTTTAAATGGTACTTAAAACGCTCTGGTCAGTCAGATGAATTGTTAAAAACAGAAGCGAATGTTTCTTCAACATCTCTCATTTTAAATACCGTTTCTGATCTTCAATATGGTGATCAAACCATCCAGGTTGTATTAACTGATGGCTCTTCTGCGAATGATCCGGCGACACCAGCAGAAAGAAGCTGGATCGTTTATAAGAACCAAAAGCCACAAATCACCAACCAAACACCATCGGCCGAGAAGAAAATTAATAGTAACTCAACGGCAGTTTTATCGGCCATTATCACCGATTCTAATGACACTTTTACGACCTCTATTTCTAGGGGTGCTACGAGTTGTGTTCCAGCAAGCACCTGTGGTTTAACGATTACATCTGCTCCTACCGCAACAGGTTCATATTCAGCTAATTTTGCTCCTGGTACAACCTTCATTGGTGACAATACTTTTACATTATCAGTCGTTGATTCTCATGGTGAGTCTTCTTCTGTTCAATTTACACTAAATGCTAACTACTTTAGTGATGTTTGTAACAGTCTCAACGCAGGTGAAATCTGTACCGTTTCTGGTATGCCGGGTATGGGAGATGAACTCGATGTTTCATTGGCGAATAACTCAACGAAGGTTCGTGTTGTTCCTTATAAAATGTCTATGCATCCAGTTGGGCAAGTAAAGAAAAATATGTTTATCACAGATCACGCCAACCATGTAGTTTGGTACTGGAATAGAAATAATTCTCCTTATCAACTTGGGCCTTTCTTGGTACCGGCAAATACCGTTAAAATCATCCTGGGAGTTGCTGGTTACAACTCAAGTATGGTTTATGCAAATCCTGTAGTCCCATCCAATATTAACCACACAGCGTTTGGTATTATTGGATTGAATTCACTAAGTAATTTCTTTATCAATGGCGCAACCGGTATCACCAATGTTGTTTCTGGAACGACCACAGATGTTTATTTTGCTGAATATAATGCCCAAAGACTTTTAAGGCTTCGTTTTGACAGTTCTTCAAAGACTGTAAACATTCAGCCAAGCCATCCCTCGACTTTTAACGGATGTTACCCCCTTGATCTGGCGGTTGATACCACTGATAACAAGCTTTATATACCTTGTAATAATGGTAATAACTTCATACGAATTCTAGATCTAGCAACTAACACTGCTTTTAGAGAGACTGCACAGAGTACGTCAACGACTGTGACGACGTCAGTGGGGCAAATAGTCAATGCTGATGGCGCAGTTCCGGCCACTGCAACGACAGCGTCTGTGGGGTCTATTTACTTTGATTCAATTGATAATGTTCTCTATTTTGGAGAAAGTAACTCTTGTAAGGTCCGTGTTTTGAACCCGGTTGGAAAAACTGGCACCCTTAACATATTTTCAAGTTCAACAACTCCAATAAGTGTTCCACCTGGAACTATTAAAACCATTTCCGGGGGATATACAGCTGTTAGCCCGGCCACCTGGTGTTATCAAGCTAGACTTGGAGCTTTCAATGACACAAGTAAAACTCAGTTTGGTAATATCCGCCAGGTTTTGCCTTATCGAGTGAACAATGGCCCTCTTCTTGGATTTTTCGTTAATGATTTAAGTTATCATCGAATTCTATTTATCAATCAATCTAATAGCACTGTTACGATTGGTAATCGAGCTGTGGCACCAAATACCGTTGGTATTGTTTTTGGCTTAAATAACGTTGCTGGATCATCAAATAACAATGGAACGACTGCAGGTGGTAAAAGCTCTCCCCTTTATGGGCCTACTGATATTGCAATTGATAATGGTGTTTTACTAGTTGCAGATAACTCAAATAGCAGAATTAGATCCCTGATTATTGATAATGGAACCGGAACAGTTACTAACGGAACTGTTTCAACGATCTTGGGTTATATCCCAAGGTTTGGCTATAACGAGTCACCAACACTTCAAGCGGAGCTTGTTCAATACTATAGCCCCGGTGCTTTAAAGTATGATTCTAAAAATAATCGATTACTTATTTCAGACAGAACCAATAGAAGAATTAGATCCCTTAATTTAACAAATGGAGTTGTCGACACAATTGTTGGTAACGGTAGTAACGTCTTCCAAACCATACAGTCCAGCCCTCTTAGTGCTGGTATGCTTGATCCTTGGGATATTGAAATCGTAAAACAAAATGGAGATGAGTTTCCCATTTATGCAGACTTTTGGAGCCAGGACCAAGGTTCTTTTGTAAAAGCACTAAACATTTATGGAAGTAACGCGACCATTCTAGGCACCGAGGTTGAGCCGGGGAAACTTAATAACATCGCCGGAACGAATTCTCCACCTGGTGTTTCAAGTGGATCCCCTTATTACACCGCTTACAGATGGTGGGGTAACCCTATCGGAGATTACACGACCGGAAACCTTGTGATGTATAATGAACAACCTGCCGTCGTTGTCCCCATTCATGGAGTGAGGGGGCTTGGGTATGATGAAGCCTCTGGCTCTCTTTATGTAAGCTCTTATCACGATCATTGTATTCATAAAATTGATAGTTCTGGTTACATAACTGTTCAATCTGGACTTTGTACTCAGTGGAACAATCAATCCGGCTCCTTCTCTAATACG
>JACCEB011435783.1_pt1 | contig 15731 bp, 7 predicted proteins | sample 7454761 | NCBI WGS metagenome assembly JACCEB01 (sample SAMN15323454, study PRJNA562643) | freshwater metagenome | isolation source: river surface water | place: USA:Blue River Watershed | collected 2017-08-18 | reverse complement strand
ACCAGCTCTTGCGCCAAGGTGGTTCCCAAGGAACGCAACTCTGCCATGAAGGGCAGCAGGTCCGGCTCGTAACGTCCGGCGTAAGGGTTGCGAATGACGGCGCAGGCTGCGGCCATTTTGAGGGGCTCGGCCACCGCAGGCCCACCCTCATGGTAGGTGGTCTCGATGGTCAGGCTGCGTTTACGGATTTCAATCAGGGACATGGCGGTTTCTCCTTGCCCTGAATACTACACGCTTCGGCTCAGGCCAGCGCCTTCAGCAAATCATCGCGACGAATCGGCTTGACCAGCACATCGTCAAAGCCTGCCGCCAGAAACTCGTGGGTTTGTTGCTCCATACCGTGGGCAGTGTAGGCAATCAGGCGCACTTGGGCCCATGTGGGCGTTTGGCGAATCTGGCGACAGATGTCCACGCCGCTGACCTTGGGCAAAGAAATGTCCAGCAGCACATGGGTGATGGGCTCTTGGGCCATCAGCGCCATCGCTTCCTCGCCATTGCTGCATTCGTGAATGACATCGCCGAGGGCGCGCAGGATCATGCCTGGCAGCATGCGGTTTGTCATCACGTCGTCCACAATCAAGACATGGCGTGTCATGCTGCCCCCTCCCCCTGGCCAGGCAAGGGCAAGCTGAAAAAGAAAATGCTGCCCACATTGGGCGATGAATTGAAGCCCATTTCGCCGCCCATGAATTCCACCCATTTTTTGGCCAGCGCAAGGCCCAGGCCGGCGCCGGCATAGGGGGTGCGAATGTAATCCTCGTTCTGCCAGAAACGCTGGAAAACGGAGCTGTGCTTGTCCAAAGGAATCCCCACGCCCGTATCCTGCACAGAAAAAACCAGGCTGTGAAAAGGCGCGCGGTATTCAATGGCCACTTTCACCACTCCCCCCTCGCGACTGAACTTGATGGCGTTGTGCAGCAACTGCTTCATCACCTTGCTCAAGTGATTGCGGTCCAGCCAAACCGATGGCGGCAGGTTGGCATGGGGTTGCGGCACCAGACGCACATCCAGGGCCGCCGCTTGCGCGCGGTGCTGCACCAGCATGTCCAACAGCCACTCCGTGAGCGAAAAATGTGTGGGCATGTGCACCACCTGCCCCGCCTCCAATTGGCTCCAGTCCAGCCAGGCGTTGACCAAGTCCAGCAACTGGTTGCCGCTCTCAAAAATGATTTGTGACGGAAACCGAATCATGGGCTCCGTGGCGTTGTGGTAAATGTATTCCGAGTAGCCGATGATGTCGTTCAGTGGCGTTCTCAACTGTGGCGAAATCGCCGTCAAAAAATCTTTCTGCAAACTCAGGTTCAGCGATTCATCCTTGGCGCGGCCCACAGCGCGACGCCAAGCTTGCCACCAGCGAAGGCTTGAAAGCCTGGCCATCAGATTTGCAAAGCCCTGCGAATGGAAAACCCCAAGGAAGAAATGTTCAGCGGCTTTTGCAAAATATCGTGGACTGCACGCTCTTTGTAAGCCGCTCGCGAGAGGTCATCCACATGCCCCGAATACACCAACACAATGGGCTTGATCAACAAGCTGGGGCGCAGATAATCCAGCAACTCCCAACCTTGAACACCACCAATGTCGTGGTCCAGCAAAATCAAGTCAAAGGCCACCCGCTTGGACAGGTCGATGGCCGTGTGAACGCTGGCGGCTTGGTAAAACTTGATGTGCAGATCGAACGGCCGACAGGCCACCTCGGCAATTTTCAGCACGGTGCTGTCGTCGTCCACCGCTAAAAAATTAAAATTTGTTTTCACTTCGCGTGCTCTTGAACGGATGGTTTCGACCATTGGGACAACAACGATCGAAGTTTGGAAAAAGAAATCGGTTTGGCCATGTAATCGTTCATGCCACTTTGCATGGCTGCCTCAATGTCTTTGTCAAAGGCATAACGACTGAGGGCAATCATCACGGCGTGTTGACTGGGGCCCGCTTGCGCTCGAATGGCTTGTGCGGCTTCCAGCCCGGACATCACCGGCATGTCCACATCCATCAAGATGACGTCAAACGGCTGTGCCAAAGCCAACTGCAAAGCCGCCTGGCCATCGGCAGCTTCTTGCATCTGGTGCCCCTCTTTGTGCAACGCACGCAAAATCATTTGCCGGTTCATGTCCACATCGTCCACCACCAGCAAGCGCAGGGGCCGCACAAACGCGGCCACCTCGTGGCTGACCGTGCCTGAGGGCAAGTCCACACGGGGGAAATTCACATCGATTTCAAAGCGCGTTCCTTCGCCCAGCGTGGAGGCCACACGCACCTGGCCGTGCATCGCATCCAGCAAGCCTTTCACGATGGCCAGACCCAGCCCGCTGCCGCCAAAGCGCCGATACACCCCCGGGTCCAATTGCTCAAAGCGCTGGAAAAGTTTGCCAAGCGCTTGCGCTGACATGCCAATCCCGTTGTCTTTGACCTCGACCCACAAGCTGGCTTGATTGCCCTCAAGCCGCTTGAGCTTGACCGACAAAGCCACCGCCCCTTGCGGCGCGAATTTCATGGCATTCGACAACAGGTTATGCAACACCTGTCGCAAGCGGGTCGGGTCGCCCAGAATTTGAAAGCCCTCATCGGCATCCACCGCCACCCGAAAATCGATCCCGCGCTGCCGTGCCTCCACATGGTAGAGCGAGACACTGGACTCGATCAACTCACCGAGGCTGAAGGGGCGCACCTCGATCTGAATCTTGCCCACCTCGATTTTGGAAAAATCCAGAATATCGTTCAAGATGCGCGTAAGGGTCTGCGCCGTCTCCATGATCTTGCGCACATCTGCCTTGTGGCCTGCATCGGTCAATTCTTCGTACAGGTTTTGGGTGAAGCCCAAAATGCCATTCAAGGGCGTGCGGATTTCATGGCTCATGGTGGCCAGAAACTGCGACTTGGCTTTGTCGGCCATCTTGGCCTGTTGCTTGGCCAGCACCAAGTCCGACACATCCACCGCCACGCCCTCCCAGGTCTTGCGACCGTTGGCTTGCAGCCGCGCATGGCCGTTGGCCCGCATGTGACGCTGCACACCATCCTCCCCTTGCACCTGGAACACCACATCCAGCATCGATTGCTCTTTCACCTGGCGCCAAATTTCTTGCCCTTTGGCTTGCCGATCTTCTGGATGCAATCGCTCAAAAAATGCCTCTGCGGGCAAAGGCATGTGCGACAAGTCCAAGCCCAGGTAGTGGGTCGCCGACGGTGTCAGGTAGGTGAAGCCGTAGCGGTTGTCGCGCATCAACTCCAGGCGAAACAAAATGCCGGGGAAGCTCTTGGTCAAGCCCGTCAAGTTCTGGCGCAACTCGTCAAAGGCATGGGCCAGGACACGCTCGCGCGCATCCATTTTGCGCAGCAAGCCATTCAGTGCCTGTGCCAGGGCCGGCAAAGCCACATCGCCTTGCACAACGGACAGTGGCCTGGCCATCTCACTGGGCTTGCCCGTCACTCTGTGATGAATCTCTGCCGCCAGTGCGTGGTCATGGCAACGCCACTGCCAGCGCTGCAGGCTCCAGGACACAAACTGCACCCCCATCCAGAGTGCGGCCCCAGTCAGCCATGCCCCAGACGATTGCTGCCATGCCATGACCAGGCAGAGCGCAGCGCCCACTGCCAAAATACTGGCATGCACCCAACGAAGCCAGCGAAGATTATCAAAGACTGTCAGATGCAAAATGAATTCAGGGCCATGCTCAACATCATTTTGAGAATAGTCTCAAATTTCACTTTTTTAGTAATTTACAGTCGGTACTTGCGTGCGCGAAACTGTCAAAATTTCTCCATGGAAACACTGAATGCGTCTGTCCTCAGAGAATTGAAAACGTTCATGAATACCGATGAATTCATTGGATTCATGGATGAAGCACATCAAAAGTTGCACCAACAAGCACCTGCTTTGCTTGGGTGCATCGCCGAAAAAAAATGGGACGAGGCACGCCGTCTGGCGCATCGCCTCAAAGGCACGCTGGGAAGCTTGGGTTGCGACAAGCTGTTTTCTGCCCTGCACAGTTTGGAGGAAGGACTGCGCCAAACACCGCCGCTCCTACCGCAGGCTCAGGACATGGCAGAACTTGATCTCACCATCCAGGCCACATTGCAAGCGCTACAGCAAGCCTATGCCCTTGAACCAGCAGCGACTGACAAATCCACTTCTTGGCTTTAAAAAAACAGACAAAGCCAGAATTGATTTCATGAGGATGTCACAATCTTGGCGTCATTTTGCAATTTGTTGATGAAGGTTGCGCGTTGCAGTTGCATCAAGCCTTGCCTGACACGCTCTTTGGCTTCCTCGAAATTAGGCGCGGCATAAGGACGCGTGTCGTTCAGTCGAATCACATGCCAGCCGCTGGACGTCTGAATCGGTGCCGCAGCAATTGCGCCTTTGGATAAATTGACCACCACATTCGAAATCAATGGCACGATTTGTTCGGCCAACAACCACCCCATGTCACCGCCTTGCTGTTTACTGGGGTCCAGCGACATGTCACGGGCAACCCCTTCGAAGCGCTCCCCCTTCTTCAAGCGTGCCATGGCCGCTTTGGCATCTGCCTCGGTGGCCAAAACAATGTCACTGATTTTGTACTGCTGAGCACCCGCCAGCAGCCGGACCTGGCGCTCATACTCCTTGCGAACATCATCTGTGCTGATGGGATTCTTTTCCATGTGATCTGCCAGAAGCAATTCGGCCAGAAAATTTTGTCGCAGCAACAACAATTGATTTCTAGCTTCTTCAGACCGATCCAACCCGCGCTTGACAGCCTCTTGCGCCAACACCTCGCGAATCAACAATTCATTTCGAATCGCTTGTCGCAACTCGACAGTGTCTTGAATGTCTTGTCGCGTGTTGTTCTTCACGACTTGCTCCAGCAAGGCCGCTGGAACCGGCACACCATTGACGATTCCCACATTGGATTGCGCGCTTGCCCCCAGGCAAACCGCCACCCCTGCTGAACAAACCCACCACTGCCATACCTTTTGATGAACCCTCATTTCGATTCCTTCCTCAGTTGCTTCTAAAGTCGAGCGTCAAGTTCCAAATTTTTCCATCGACCTGCACGGTGATTTGGATGGTTTCCACACCGAAAGGCACGGCACGGACAATGAACACTTGATCTAACGGGTCAAAACTCAGCCAAGACGGCAATCCGGAGACATTCACCGTGGCCCTGTTCAGGCCCAACAGTTCACGAGGCATTGGAATTTGAATGGATTGCCCTGCTGCTGGCAAAGTTTGGTTGACCGCCAGCGTGGCCACACCCACGGTGTTTGCTTGAGGTGGCGCAATGATGGTCAATCGCCCTTGCGTGACGATGCTTGGGGCAGATGCAAGCACAGGGACTGCATTTGGCTTGGGTTCCAGAGGCACATACGCTTGTGCCCATTGCGCAATCAACGGCACAACGGGCGGCGCAGCCAAAATGCTCAATTGCCCAGACTCCAAGCTCAGACTGTAGTTTCTTGCCGCCAAACCCTTGGGTTGAAGGGTGTAGGTGCCAACATTCACGGCCCCTTGGCTGGTTCCACCGTAAGACAAAATCCCAGCCAGCATTGCTTGCGACTCACCCGCCACAAAACCAATGTAGGTCACGCCATTGCCACCGTTGTAAGCCATGCCGTCATAGGTCCGTGTGTCATTGTTTGCAACGATGCGCAAAGCCTTGGGGGTGATGTCTGCCAGCAAGCCTGCGGGTTGAATCAGGCTGTAATTGCCAGCATCTGCGCCGCTCAAGGCATAACCTGTTGCGGTCACAGGCTTGGCCGTGCCCACGTCTTTTGAATCAAAGCTTCCGACGGCATCTGTTTTCACCAGCGTCACGCTGTCACGGCCCAACACCTCGATGCCCCCACCGCTGAGCAGCGCAAAGCGCGTGCCATCGTAGACTTTGCTGGCTGCTGTCACACCTGCAACGATTAACTTGGCCGGCGTGATGGTGCCCGTTGCTGGCACCCGTGTGACTTCATAGTTGCCACCATCATTGCCGTCGTTCAGCACAAACCCGCTGTTGACGTTCAATGTGCTTGCACCCGTCCCTTTTGCATCTTTGCTGGCAAACGATTGGCTCAAACCAGTCAGTGTGTCGTTTTCAAACAGCTTGCTGTAGTTTGGCAATGCATTAGAAACAGGGGTTCCGTTGTAGGCCCGACTGTCCGTTGTGGCGCTGATCGTCAAAGGTGCTTTGGTGATGGTCAAATTAGCCGTTGTTGGCAAGGTGTAGTTGTCAGCGCTGCCATTGGTCACGGAGATAGCCAATCCGCTCAGAGGTCGATTGCCATAGACCCCCACATTGGGCGATGGCGTGTTGGCCGAGCCGGCAGTCAAACTCACCACTTCATTATTCAATGCGCCGGTCACGTTAAAGTCTTGGTAGGTGAAAAGGGTTGTACCGTTGTAGCGGCGTGATCCTGTGATGGCCAGCAAGTTGAGTGCTTGGGCCGTGATGTTTGCAGTCGTGGTTGGATTGACAAGGGTGTAATTGCTGTTGCTCAATGCCAAGCCTGTCACTGTGACAGTTTTACCGGTGCCTACGTTCGGATCTGAGAAGTTGGCAGTGGCGTTTGATTTCACCAGCTCGACGGTATCTCCAGCGTAATATCTGTTGTCGTTGCTTGAACGTGCATCGCCTATTAAAGTGCCATAGCTGGTGATGGTTGCGGTCGTGGTGGCGTCGTACACCTTGTTGTTGGCGGTCAAGCTGCTCAATGTCAGCGTCTTGGCTGCTATCACCAGGCTACCCATTGTGCTTCCGCCGCTGACCAGTTGGTAGTTTCCTGAAGCTGCTCCGCTTAGGCTGTTCAACGTATCTAGGTAAGTTCCGGCATTCGTGCCGCTGGCAGGAGTTGCTGCACTCAGGCTTACGTTGCCTATATCGCTTGCGATCACGCCTTTTAAGGTGTAAGTGTTGTTCGCACTCTGTGGGCTCGCGTTGTACGTGACGTTGGTTGTGCTGCCAATGTAATTTAGCGACTTGGCCGCAATCACCAGGCTGCCTAGCGTGTTTCCGCTGCTGGCCAGCTGGTAGTTTCCTGAGGCCGTGCCACTCAAGCTGGTCACAGCATCTTGATAAGTCCCGGCATTCGTACCACTTGCAGAAGTAGATGCACTTAGGCTCACGTTACCGATATCGCTTGCGATTACCCCTGCTAGCTGGTACGTGTTGTTCGCGCTCTGTGGGCTCGCGTTGTACGTGACGTTGGTTGTGTTACCAATGTAATTCAGCGGCTTGGCCGCGATCACCAGGCTGCCTAGCGTGTTTCCGCTAATTGCCAATTGGTAGTTCCTTGAGGCTGTGCCGCTCAAGCTGGTCACAGTATCTAGGTAAGTTCCCGCGTTCGTACCGCTTGCAGAAGCAGATGCAGTCAAACTCACGTTGCTTAAGTCACTCGCAATCACGCCCGTCAACTGGTACGTGTTGTTCGCACTCTGCGGGCTCGCGTTGTAGATCACATTCGTTGTACTACCGATGTAGGTCAGCGGCTTTGCTCCTATCACCAGGCTGCCGAGGGTGTTTCCGCTGCTTGCCAGTTGGTAGTTCCCTGAGGCCGTGCCTCTCAAGTTGGTCACCGCATCTAGATAAGTGCCTGCATTCGTACCAATGGCAGGAGTAGCTGCACTTAGACTCACGTTACCAATATCGCTTGCGATTACCCCCGTCAGCTGGTACGTGTTGTTTGCGCTCTGCGGGCTCGCGTTGTACGTGACGTTGGTTGTGCTGCCAATGTAATTCAGCGGCTTGGCCGCTATCGCCAAGCTCCCAGGTGTATTTCCGTTGCTGGCCAATTGGTAATTTCCTGAGGCTGTGCCACTCAGGTTGCTCACTGTGTCGTAGTATGTCCCTGCATTCGTACCGCTAGCTGCGGTGAAGGCGCTCAGACTCACATTACCAACATCGCTCGCGATGACCCCTGTCAACTGGTAGGTGTTGTTCGCACTCTGCGGGCTTGCGTTATAGGTCACATTCGTTGTACTACCAATGTAGGTCAGCGGCTTTGCCGCTATCACCAGGCTGCCTAGCGTGTTTCCGCTGCTGGCCAGTTGGTAGTTTCCTGAGGCCGTGCCACTCAAGTTGGTCACAGTATCTTGATAAGTCCCGGTATTCGTACCACTTGCAGAAGTAGATGCACTTAGGCTCACGTTACCGACATCGCTTGCGATTACCCCCGTCAACTGGTACGTGTTGTTCGCACTCTGCGGGCTCGCGTTGTAGGTCACATTCGCCGTACTCCCGATGTAAGTCAGCGGCTTTGCTGCTATCACCAAGCTGCCCAGCGTATTTCCGTTGCTGGCCAGTTGGTAGTTTCCTGAGGCGGTGCCGCTCAAGTTGGTCACCGTATCTAGGTAAGTTCCAACGTTCGTGCCGCTTGCAGATGTAGATGCACTCAAAATCACATTGCCAACATCGCTCGCGATGACCCCTGTCAACTGGTAAGTGTTGTTCGCACTCTGCGGGCTTGCGTTATAGGTCACATTCGTTGTACTACCAATGTAGGTCAGCGGCTTTGCCGCTATCACCAGGCTACCCAGCGTATTTCCGCCACTTGCCAGTTGGTAATTGCCCGAGGCGGTGCCACTCAAGTTGGTCACCGTATCTAGGTAAGTTCCCGCGTCCGTACCACTAGCTGCGGTAGAGGCGCTCAGACTCACATTGCCAACATCGCTCGCGATGACCCCCGTCAACTGGTAAGTGTTGTTCGCACTCTGCGGACTCGCGTTGTAGACCACATTCGTTGTACTACCAATGTAGGTCAGCGGCTTTGCCGCTATCACCAGGCTACCGAGGGTGTTTCCACTGCTGGCCAATTGGTAGTTCCCAGATGCCGTGCCGCTCAAGTTGCTCACCGTATCTAGATAAGTTCCCGCGTTCGTGCCGCGAGCTGCGGTGAAGGCGCTCAGACTCACGTTGCTTAAGTCACTCGAAATCACACCCGTCAAATGGTAAGTGTTGTTCGCACTCTGTGGGCTCGCGTTGTACGTGACGTTGGTTGTGCTGCCAACATAGGTCACCGTCTTGGGCGCTACTGTAAAACTCCCGTTATTCAGCGACGTATAGCTAAATCCTCCGCTGGCAACGCCTAACGTGGCAAATGTATAGGCATAAGTTCCAACACCCGCGGCCAGTGTGTTCCCCGATGAGGCTATGCTCGGTATGGTACTCATTGAATCATTGGATTCATTGCTTGCATAAACCCCATAGCTATTTCCGCTACCAAAGGCAGGTCCAGTCAAGCTGTATGAAATTTGACCCGACAGGCTAATGGCAGGATCACCATAAGTTTTACTGGCAGCCGTAGTTGAAGCTGTCACAGTTCCGCCGCTGACACTGAACACGTATCGGTTACCCGCGCTAACACTGATGGGTGGCAGGCTTAAATAAGTACTCCCCCAAAGTGCTTTAGAACCACTGATCAGGCCATTAAATGTATTTGACGAAGGGTCTGCGCTGTAAATAACCCACCGCTTTCCGTTTCCAGTTGCACTTAATGCAGTGTTTCCAGCGTTGTTAATGAAATTTCCGCTAGCCGATAAAACAATATCGTTTGCTGTACTGCTCACAGAGGCGCCGGCACTGAGCGTCAAGTTGCCAGTGATGGTCGCCAGCACCGAACCCGATCCGCTGACAACATTCGCAATGGTGGTGTTTGCCGTTCGGTTGAAAATCAGACTTGAGTGATTGGTGACCCACCCAGAACCTAAAGCTCCGGTCGAACCACCGCTTCCTACTTGTAAAGTTCCGCCACTGATGGTGGTACCCCCACCGTATGTATTGTCACCACTGAGCATGAAGGTCCCTGCGCCCACCTTCATCAGCGAACCGGCTACGCCACTCAAAATTCCTGCGTAATGGGTATTTGAGTCGTTATTGCCAACCCTCAAAACAACCCCAGCAGAGGGGGTTGCACTGTTGGTCAGCGAAAGCGCGCTGCTTCCAGACAATCCGCCCAGTGTCGCTTCCGTCAACCCTCCAAATGAAAAACCACTGTTGGTCAAATTCAGCGTGCTGTATTGCAAAGCCAGGGGATTGGCCAAGATCAGCGAGCCCCCGGTGATGTTGGTCGTTCCGCTGAAACTGTTGGCGCCACTCAACATCAGCGTGCCACTCCCCGATTTGGTGAGACTGCCCGTTGTTGAGGCACTGGCTCCACTCATGGTGAGCACGGAAGACGCACTTGTCACCTCTATTGTTGACATGGTGCCTGGCATCAGCGTGAAAGCCCTGTTAGTCGATGCTGTGGTCCCCGTGGCTGTGTACTGCAAGGTACCACCATTTAAAACCAAGTTGCCGGCGTCAGCTGAAGCCTGTCCAAGATTCCCAGCTACCCCGCCTGCGTTGATCGTCGCAACACTTAGCGTCCCCGCAGTAAGGGTGGTGACGCCTGTGAAGGTGTTTGTTCCCGACAGAGTCAGGGTGCCGGCTCCAGCTTTGGTCAGCGAAAGCAGATTGCTAGCACTTCCGTCTTTGATAACGCCTGAGAAAGTTGTGTTTGTTGAAGATGTGACCGTCAGCGTGGCTGAAGCGCCAGTGTTGGTAATGATGCCGCCGCCATCCAGTGAACCAATGCTGTTTGAATTACCTCCAAGGTCAAGGGTGGCGCCAGCGCTCACAGTCATGGGTGCATTGGCGCCGAAAGCTGAGCTTGATCCGGCTTTCAGCGTAGCGCCGCTGACCGTAGTGCCACCGGTATAGGTATTGGCGCCTGACAAGGTGGCAGTGATGTTGCCTGAGAAATTAATCGCAACCTTGCCTTCGCCGGATATCTTATTTGCGAAGACTCTGCTGTAACCAGTCTCTATATAAGTGATTAACCCATTGTTTATAAATTCTCCAGATCCTTTGAAAGCTTCGTTAGCGTTAGCGCTACTGCTTCCAATTTGGACCCTGGCATTTTTTTCGATAGTCGTCGTACCCGTATAGGCAGAAGCGCCATTTCCAACACTGATGAAAAAGAGAGTGCCTGAACCTTTGACAACCAGATTACCACCAGTCCCAGAAATTTTTCCATTGAATCGCGTGCTACGTGTGTCACCTTCTTCATTTGTTGCAAAGGTATTCACAGTGAGCGTTGCGGTTCCTAGAGTCAATGACGACGTACCCGTCTCCATCCTCAACAATCCAATTTCTGTGCTGAAATTATTAAGGTTGAGAACGGCGCTGTTCCAAACAACGACGTTTGAGGCATTTCCCAATGCACTCGCTGTTAACGCGCCATTTGAGCCGACTCCTGCAGTGAGCGTGCCTCCAGTTACTCTTGTCAAGCCTTGGTAAGTATTTAATCCTGACAAAGTCCAATTACCAGTTCCTACCTTATCGATACCAGAGATTGCGTTGCTGCCAATTGCAGTTGCCGTCCTTAAATTGGTCGTTGAAGCGCTGGAATCGGTCAGCGCCAACGGCGCTCCACCAGAAATGACACCGGCATAAGTTGTCGTTGAGTTGTTACTACCAGCAGTTAAAAATCCCGAAGCGCCGAGCACAACATTGCCACCTGCAGATCCTCCGCCAGCCAAAGAACCAATCGCAACGCGATAACCCCCTAGGCTCAATGCAGCAGTAGCGTCATCGGCCATTGTCACAGCCGAGTTACTTCCGAACGCTGAAATGTTGCCTGCCGTGAGCGTTCCTTTTGTCACCTGTGTAGGTCCGCTGTAGGTATTGGAAGCCGACAAAACAACGGTACCTGCACCTGTTTTGGTCAGACCCCCTGAGCCAGAAACTGCGCTACTGGAACCACCGCTGATGACGCCTGCAAGGATTCCGCTTCCTGAAGCCGTATTGAGCGTCAGCAAGCCACCATTTGTGCTGATCGCGCCTGAGGCGTTACCGCTGATATTGCCCCCGTTGGCATTCAGTGTGACGTTCAGTACGCTCGAGGACGAACTGATCGCGGCATTGACAATGATGTTACTGTCAGCCGTCAGGGTTAACAACGCAGGTGTGATGGATGTTTTTGCAATCGGCGAGCTGACGGTGATGTTGCCCGCACCCGATCCTGCCGCACCTGCGTTGGTGGTAGTCACAGTCACGCTGGTGCCCAGATTGAGCGCCCCAACAATGGTGGAAGCCATGACCGTAGTAGAGCTTGAGACATTTGAATTGGGCGCATAGGTGCCAGCGTTGTAGGTTGCATCCAAATCAGTGGAAGTGATTTCGACATTCGCAGGATCTAACAACCATTCACCGCCTTTCCCATTTGGTGCGGCAGTACTTATCTTGGCAGTCTCGCTCACACCCAAATGGGATGCCGAAGTCTCAATAAACCCCCCATCCCCCCCCAACACCCCCCCCTTCGCACTGATGCTGCTGCTCACCCGCGTCACGCTCTCAGGGTTGTTCAAATCCGCAATCAGTGTGATGTGGCCGCCCTGCCCCGCGCTGCCAGGCGCGGCATCGGCTTGCATGCTGCCACTGTGGCTGATCTGGTCGGATGCGCGCAGCAGGATGCGCCCGCCCTCTTTCACCAAGCCACTGGCTTGCAAGCTGCCTGTGTTGTTCACAATGCCGCCTTGCAAACGGCTGGCCGCCTGGGCCGACAAAATGATCAGCCCGCCAGGCGCCTGGACCGCGTTGCCGTTTTCCACCAAGGCCTTCATGGTGGCAGGCGTCACCACCACATTGGACAGCAGCCCCTTGCCATCGAACTGCAAGGTGTACGCTTCGCCGGCAGCCAGTGCCACTGTGCCCATTTGCGCCACCACCACGCCGTTGTTGCGCACCTCGGGGGCCAGCAGCGCAATGTAGCCGCCAAAACTGGCCTTGAGTTGCCCTTCGTTCACAATGCGGCCGGTGGCGCCGTTACGCACCAGGGTGTTGCGCCCGGCCATGAAGTCTTCATTGCTCAGGCTGTGGGTGGTGGCCATGAGGCCGCCCACTTCCACGCTGGCACTGGGGGCAAAGTAAGCCCCTGCAGGGTTGACCAGAAACACTTGCCCCGGTGCGGTGATGCGCCCAAAAATTTGGCTGGGGTTGTTGTCCAGCACGCGGTTCAGCGTGACGCTGCTGCTGTTGGGCTGGTTGAAATTGACTTGTGCGGCCGACCCCACGTTGAAGCTTTGCCAGTCGATGGCCGCACGCTGGCTTGTTTGGTCAACATTCATCACGGCGGCGCTTTGGCTGATGGCCACTTGACCCGCGACCACTTGTCCGCCCGTGGGCAATTGGGTGGGCACGGGAGCCACTGCCCAAGCCATGGGTGTCAGCACAAAAGCCAGCAGCACCGAGCGCAACGTGCCACCCACCACCGAGGTGCTAGAGCCATGCGACTGGGCCAGCTCGGAGACCACCACCCATTGCTGGGTGGCCTCCTGCCAGACGATGCGGTACTGCTTGTTCACCTGACCGGCCCCATCACAACGCGAAGGGCACACTGGCTGACAGCCAGTAGCGGTTTCGGATCAGGCTGCCATCCTGGTCGGTGCCCGTGTTGGACGGGTTGGGGTTGTTGCCAATGCGGCGCGCCCAACTGAACTTGATGCGCGCATGGCCTGGCAACTGCATGCTCCAACCCAAGCCAGCGCCTTTGAGCGCATAGGTGTTGAGGGCGGTGGCAGACGCGTGGTCACGCAGCAAGGTCACCTGGCCCCAGTCATAAAAGCCCAGCAAGGTGTCAGTGGGGGTGGCACGCCAGCGCAGTTCAAGGTTGGCCACTTGCCCTTGGGCACCCACCCCTTCACTGCCGGGGTAGGCCCGAACGCCGTTCTCGCCCCCCAAGGTGAACTTCTCGGAAGAGTCCAGGTTTTTGCTGGCCCACTGGCCATTGAACGCCGCGTAGGCCTCCCAGCGCGAAGCGATGGGCTGCACGCGGGTCAGTGAATACTGCGCTTTGCCAAAGCGGCCCGCGGTTTGCGCGCCTGCCGCATCCCGGCTTTGCGTAGGCGAGCCGTTCAAGTTCAACTGGCCTCGCACCCATTGCAGGCTGGCCGTGCTGAAGCCCGCCCATGCGTCGTTGGCGTTGGCAGACAGGCCCGCGCCCATCAAGGTGCTTTTGTATTGGCTTTCGTTGGCGCCATTCGCCTGGTTGTCAAAGCCTTTGCGCTCCACTTGAAAGTTGGCAAAAAGGTTTTGCAAAGGGGAGCGCAACACCGGGTAACTGGCGGACAGGCCCAAGGTGTTGGCGGTGCCCTGAGCATTCGAGGCCACAAACTCGGGCGCCGCCAGGCGATAGCTCAGATGGGCGTCGTACAGGCTCAAGCGCCAGCCGCGGTAACCCAAGGGCCAACTGACTTCGCCGCGCAAATAGGTGCTGCCATCTGTTCTCAGAGCAGTGAGGGTGGACTGGTCACCACGGCCCGTGAGGTTGCTCAACCTGAAGTTGGCCAAGGCTCGCTCGCGCCCCGTGGAGCGCGCACCTGCGTTGTCCAAAAGGATGTCAGCGGTTTTCATGGCCTGGCTGGTCACCTGTAACACCACATCGCGCGAGGGTTTTTCGGCGGTCCACTCAGCCAGGCCTCCTTCGATGCGCACCCCGGGCAGATCTTTGACCAAGAGCAACGCGCGATCGAGGGCTTGAATGCGCAAGGCTGCGCCCTGTGCATGGTGAGCCTCGAAAATTTGCCGAATGTGGTCTTGGTTGCGACGCTGCTGAGGGTCGCCCAGCAAGACCAGCTCCCCCAGGGTGGCCTCGACAATTTGCAAAAGGACATCGCCTTCGGTGACATCTTGCTCAGGCAGGGAGACATCGGCCATCCAGCCGGCGTCGGCATAGGCTTGTCTGACTTTGTCTGCGACCGCATAAAGTTGAGCGGTGCTCAAATTTTGCAAGCTGCGGTCTTGGAGCAATTGCGTCAGCACTTCGCTCGAGAGCAAGGTATTGCCTTGAAAGAGGAAGCGGCGAACAAAAACCGTTGTGTTGTCTTGGGCGTCGGGGATGCGCGACACGCTGTCGGCGCCCTTCAACCCACTGCGCGGCACCCATGGCGCGGATCGACCGCGTTCTATTTGCAGTTGCAGTGCGCCGGCATCAGGGAGACGAAGATTGGTTTGGGCCAAGACAGTGTGTCCCATGCATAAGCACCCGAAGAGTGCGCTTAAAAAAGCAGGTCGCGAACAAACAATGTGTGGATACATCCTTACCAATACCGAAGCACAATCGCAAAGAAGTCATTTTTTTGAAAGTGAACGCCTGCCGAACAAAGGGCATTTCAGTCGCCACTCAGCGCATTCTATCTCTGAAATGAATACTTTTGTAACTTTTACAATATAGATTGAATACTAATTGTTAATTACAAAATATGAAAGCGCTAATGATGAATACCTCCCCCCTAAGGTATTCTTTTAAAAAAAAAGAAAAGCCCATAAGTACGCTTATGGGCTTTTTCGGGGGGCTGAAAAAACTTCAGGACTGAAGCTCTTTCTCATGCATCCAGGCCGCATGCTTGGGCGCCCGTTTGGTCTGGCTCCACTCCTCCAGCATGTCCCACTTCACCTCGTCCAGCTTTTTGTACATCTCGGGCGTGCCGGTGTTGCACGCCAACTCCAGGCGGTGGCCATTCGGGTCAAAAAAGTAGATGGATTTGAAAATGGTGTGGTCGGTCACGCCCAGCACGGGTATGCCGGCCGCTTGCAGTTTGGCTTTGGTGGCCTCCAGGGTTTCCAAACTGTCGACCTCAAAGGCGATGTGCTGCACCCACTCGGGCGTGTTGGTGTCGCGCCCCATGGCGGGTGAATTGGGCAGCTCGAAAAACGCCAGCACATTGCCGCCACCGGCATCGAGGAACAGGTGCATGTAGGGGTCGGGCGCGTGGGTGCTGGGCACATGGTCTT
>JACCEB010372275.1_pt1 | contig 15733 bp, 25 predicted proteins | sample 7454761 | NCBI WGS metagenome assembly JACCEB01 (sample SAMN15323454, study PRJNA562643) | freshwater metagenome | isolation source: river surface water | place: USA:Blue River Watershed | collected 2017-08-18 | reverse complement strand
GTTTGTTTTCTTACGCCGCTGGGTGTGATGTAGAAATGATCGCGATCGTGATGGCGAATACTTACATTACCATCACGGCTGGTAATCCAGTTACGCTTGTAAGCGTCTACCATAATATCGCAGATTGTTTCTAACATTATAACTTACAAGCCTCGCAGTCATCATCAAGTTCGTCTTGTTGATTAAAATTCAAACTGATAACATTATCAGGTTGCTGTTCTTCTACAGCTCTGCTACCTGCTTTGTTAATCAAGCTATAGTAGAAAGTCTTCAAACCCCAGTAATGACTTTGCATCAAGTTCTTGGCAATTAATGTTGTTGGAACTTTACGTTCAGGGAAATGCGCTGGGTTATAGAATGTATTAGTACTAATACTTTGATCAATATAAGCGGCAATAACTGAAGCTGTCTTTAAGTATCCATCACAGTCTTTTTGTTCCCACATCAGTTGATAGTTCTTACGAACTTTGGCATTATGATATTCAGGAACAACCTGCGTAAATGATCCTGCTTTACTTTCCTTAGTACTAATTAAGCTCATTGGCATTTCAATACCATTAGTTGAATTAATAACAACTGAGCTAGACTCTACAGGTGCCACTGCCATTTGTGTAGCATTGCGAACTCCATGTTCTTTCATTTGTGTGCGCAAAGTTTCCCAATCTAGTTCAGGAGTAAAGTCTGCAAGTTCATTAACACCCTTGGCACGTAACTCCCAGGGGAACGTACCCTGTCCATAACGTGTACGATCACTGCCTTCACACTTACCACGTTCTTTGGCAAGTTCAACACTGGCTTCTGTTAGGTAGAATGCTTGATGTTCCATCCAAGATTTAACTTCATGTAATGCATCTTTTTCGCCGTACTTTAAGCTACGCTTGGCGTGCCAGTAGGCTAGGTTAGTAATACCAATACCCAGTGGACGGATCTCATCATTACTCAACTTACTCTGAATACTTAAGAAGTCTTGATAATCGAGGATATTGTTAAGACTGCGGTGAAGAATACGGCAAGCCCTACGCATATCTTCTGGATTGCGGAAAGCTCCCCAGTTAATACTACCCAACGTGCATAGAGCGATGCGACCATCAGGATCATCCAAACGTTTAAAAGACTTAGTAGGGAGTAGAATTTCACAGCAGAGGTTACTTTGATAAATTGTATGATACTCAGGATCGAATGGTCCTTGATTCATTACGTTGTCAACAAATACTAGATAGATACGACCTGTATCTGTGCGCTCTTTTAAAATGCCGCCTTTGAATACTTCTTCAGCTGACATTGTTTTCTTACGGAGACTTGGTGTATTCTCATACTTTACATACAGCTCTTCAAACTTTTCAGTGTTACTGTAAAAGGCTTCGTATAAATCAGGTACTTCATTGGGATCAAAGAAGGTTATTGCTTCTTTGTTTTTAAATCGTCTCCAGAAGAAAGCACTAAGCACAACCCCATAATCCATAAAACGGACACGGGTTTCGTCTGTTCCTTGGTTGTTCTTAAGGACAATAAGATCATCAAACTGATGATGCCAAATAGGATAAAAAACAGTAGCACTTGCATTACGAATACCTCCTTGACTGCATGAGCGCAAATCTCCAAACCACTTCTTCAAGAATGGTATCATACCAGTGTGCATAATTTCGCCACCGCGAATAGGACTACCCAGCGGGCGTAGACGTCCTATCTCCAAACCAATACCAGCACGTTTACTGGCATACTTGGCCATCATCTCTCCACTAGCAAAGATACTGTCAAGATCGTCATCACTACGAATAAGAACGCATGAACTGAATTGCTTGGTGGGAGTGCCCAGACCAGCAAGTACTGGAGTAGCAAGAGTAAATAAGCCGTCTGAAGCCGCGTTGTAGTATTCTTTGATGTAGCGTAGTCTTGCGCTGTTAGGTTCTTCTTTGTGGAACACTGTGGCGGCAGCAACCATGTAACGTATTTGTGGAGTTTCATAGATTTCCTTTGTAGCTCTATTACGAACTAGATATTTCTCAATCAACTGCTCGATTGCGGCGTAACTATATTGTTCGTCTTTGTCATGCTCCAGCATGTCATTCATCTTGTTCCAGTCATCGGGAGTGTACCACTCTAATAGTTCACTAGTGTACAATCCTGTGGCGACATTCTTTAGTACTATGTCATAGAGATGTGGTGGTTGATAATTACCATACACGTCTTTGCGTAGCATACTTAGACGTTGCTTGCCTGCTACGTATTGATAATTTGTGTGTCCGATATCAGGGTTGGCTTCTACGTCAATAAGGTTAACAATAGCACGAAGTGTAATCTCGTCAATTTCTTTAGTAGTAATACCATCATAGAAATGAGGCTGTGCCTTAATCTCTATCATGCTCTGACTTACATCTGCGATACCGCTACAGACTTTGGCAATCTGTGCCTGCCACTTTTCTACTGCTAGTAACTCTTTACTTCCATTACGTTTAACAACGGTGATGGGTTTGGCTGATGTCATTATTATTATTTCCTTTATTCTTGAACTTGTCTAAGTGTTCTATTTACTCTGTCGAACTAGTTATTCTATTATATTTTAATGTGTGCTAGGTCGCTTTTAACGGTTACTGCTAGTAACTCATAGTCTATGTCGTCTACGTGCTCTATATAACCCATATTATAATTTAAAATTAGTAGTTTATCAATAGCAACGACTAAATGCACGTCTTGCTCTGACTTGTTATTAATAAGCCAGAGTGCACAGTCCATGTCTGGATACAGAGTCCAAAACGTATATGCTTGACCTAGTGCGATAGCACTACGACAGAAGTGACCCTTGTTGATCATGTCCCAGGGTGTGGGCCATGTTTCAGGTTTATATGGGTCTATTGTTTTGCGCACCCAGGGTGCATAGGTCCACCAATTATTAATCAATTTGATGGCAACTTCTTTGCCGGCTTCGGCAGATTTTTTTCTAAGGTCTCTCCAACTAAGAATTTTCTCAGTTGTGTTGCCGTACCAATGTGTTAGATCGTGTTCCAAAGTTGTATATTATAGTAAAAGTTTGCGTGATATTCTGTAGAGTTCGTATAAGTCAAATGAACTCTGTTGTTTTCTATTCTTGCATCAAATGTAATGCCTGCAGAGCCCATACCACCGCCTATGTCCGTAACACCAACGATGATATCATTAGCGTTAACTGGCGTAGGTAGTATGTTTGCGTTTGTTATTAGCTTTAATATACCTATATGCATATCGCCTGCTGTATTTACAATACTATAATTTAATATAGCAGAATTGCCGTTGGCAATATTCCAGTTTAGTCCAGTGTCTCTATTAGTAACATTACCCTGCAACTGTGCCATCTCCATTGTAGGATTTATGCTGTTGTTGATCACAGAAAGTTCTGTGTTGTATGTTATCGTAACTAATACACCTGCAGGAGGAGGAGTATCCCAGACTATATCGGTCTTGTCTAAATTAAAATTAATACCAGGAGCTTCTTCTACTCCATCCACTAATATCTTCATTTGACCAGGAATAAGACTTTTGTCGCTGATAGTGAATCTAGTTGATAGGCCGTCTGTTACAAACTCTAAGGGAGTATTTCCTATAAAAAGTCTGCGGTGGTCAACAGCGTAACCGAACTCACCCTCGTCTAAGACTGGTAAGTCATCTAGCTCGCCTCTACGAACTTGTATTTTTGCAATTATTGTTTCTGCCATAGTAAAACTATTTATCTGTAATACTGATCTACACGCTGTGCCCACTGTGCGGCATAATGATCAAATTCGCTGCCTTCAATGATAAAACTCTGTAGCTTGGCATCGCGATCTACGATATTAATAACTGCTTTCTTGATATCTGTACCATGCACTTCGTTGTGCGCTAGGGCATAGGCACAACACTGTAAGAAGTAATCTTCAATCCATTCCTTCTTTTTAGTTTTTTTAGTTGTTTTGTGGTCAATGATTGCAGGCATGCCTTTGTGTACACCGATCATGTCACTGGTGCCCGCATAGAGTTCAGGATAATATAATGCCGCTTCAATGCCCCATACTTCGTCAATGTCACAGAAAGCTTCATTGATCATGGTATCTGCCATAGCTTTGGCCATGGTCTGCACAGTGTTATTACCCGAGGGTCTGTCTTTGCCTAAAACATAGTTCTCTAAGTGCGTATGCACAAGTGTACCTAGGCCTGCACTTTCTGTACTGATGCGAGTGGCTTCTGCATCTCCTACACGTTTGCGCCATTCTATGAGAAAAGTTTTGTCTTTGGTTGAGTCTAGTACAGTGGTAACACTGGGTACTTTAAATCCGTCTGGACAGGCATAAAGTCGCTTGCCTGTAGATTCATCTCGTTTTAGTTTTTGGTATGTGTATAATGGATTGAAAAGCATGTAACAATTATACAACATTAATTGTTACATGTCTACCTGTTTTATTACCAATAAACAGACCACTTAAACGTGTCACCGGTGGCGCCGTTTACTCGTCTTTCAATTTGATAACCTAGGCCATAGAAGTAATCAACAATATTTGCCATTTGTTGTTCTTTGGCTCTATTTGGTACGCTACCCTGCCAGGCTTTGAAATATTCTCTTGCAGTAACTATTTCGTCTGTGGTACTAGTCATTGATGTACCTGTGACTTCAACACTTAGATCACCGTCGCCGCTGGCATTTAAAATTGCCAGTTCTATAGTACGAATTTCATTGAAAATGATAATATCATTTCTAGACTTGGCTCGGGCCTGTGATGCAGTTAACATTATACCTGTCATGATAAACTATCCAAATTATCAAGTGCCTGCTTGGCCGCAGTGGCTTTCATTCTACTGGTATCACGGTCTGATTGTTGTTGTACTTTTTTTGTGACACCAGTATTAATATCTATCTGATCCAGAGTTGCATTGGCAATAAGATCTTTGAGTTGACCGGTGTGGCCACTAATAATGCTAACTAATAATTCAGGAGTTAGAGTTCTATCTCCTAGATCATTGATAAGCTGTTGCATTGCAATATGCTCCACACCTTCTGCTTTGGCACGAACTACGATACTGGTTAAAGTATCTAGTAGCTGTGAATCAGAGTCAACAAATTCAAATAAGCGCATTACTTCAACTCACGACCTGTTGGTAATTCTTCTTCACCACTGGCTGCATCAGCTGTGGCAAACTCGTCACCACCCAAGCCCATGTCAGCTGTAGGATCAGGCAAACCACCAGACATGTCTGGAGCAGTAGCAGGAGCTTCACCAGTTAGTACACCAACTGCATTGCTTAGTTCGTCTTTACCTGCTTTAACAGATTGTAGTAATGTCTGTAGCGCGGCGTCTGCGGCATCGTTAAATTGATTACCAACGTCTTGACCAAAGCTAACTTTTAATTTTTCAGCTAGTGGCATTAGTTCGTCAGTGGCCATTTTAGCAACATCTTCAGCCATGCCCTGTAGCTTTTCTACCATGTTCTTGGCAACTAAAATTAACTCTGCTTGAGCTAGGTCTTCACCGCTTTGTTCACCTAGCTTACGCTTAGGTCTTGCAGGACCAATCTCTTTTAGAATTGTTTTTAGTGCTTCAATGATCATAGTGTTTTTAACATAACGGTCATTGCGTTGGTAGTCTACTACTGTAGTAGACATGTGTTGGTTTTCTGTAACCAACTTAGCTATCATAGTCTGTACTTTGACAGCGTCGCCGTAAGCGGCTAGTTTTAAGCCGTATTGGCTTGTTAAGAAGTTCTCAACGACACGTTGTTTACGTTGCGCTGGGTTAAAAATTTCGGAGGTGTTCATAATAGTATCCTTTAGTTTTATTTATCAATATATTTTAGATATTTCAGTTTTGATGTCTTGCAGTCTAAACTTAGCTTGACCCAACCTTATATTAAAAAGTTCTTGTAATTCTGTGTCCTTGGCAGTTTTTGCCCTGTAATATCGTATGTCCTCAAGACATCTGTAGTATTCTTGATCCAATTCGTATATTATTTTGTCTTTTTGCTTGGGACTTGTTATGGGGTTTGATAGCCACCAAATAATATTAAGAGCACTGGATAATAGTGCTATGTGTTCATATATAACATCGCCGGATTTGATGTCTACTATAAAATAGTCATTTCTATCCACAGCGGACAGTTTATAGCGTTTTGCTAGGATTACACCTGTTTCATCATCGACTCCAAGAGCCAGTAATCCTAGTATGTTTTTTGGTACAGCATCGTCTATTAACTTTGACACTTGCTTGGTAAGCAAACTTGTGTCTATTTTATCTCTTATAGAGGCTGTATCTAGTTTCTTTGTTTTCTTCATTGTATTGTCTTTTAATAAGACCAAGGCTTGTTAGTTCTTCTGCCAGGCGCAAACTGCGCTCATCCAAATCATCGTTGGTAACAGATTCCATTTCTTTGAGCATTTCAAAGAAGCCTCGCTGTTCGTTGGTTATCATACAACGCAGGCCATTGAATAATTCACCCATTCTCATCGTTGCATCCTTTGTAGCAGGCTCTGTATCTGTCTTACTTCTGGTTTATTTTTATTAGCAGGATCAGCTAGCATGTTATTTACATCTTGTTCTTCACCGTCTTGACCCTGTTGTGCCTGTGGACCATTGGGATTTGTAGGTTGTTTTGCCATTGTAGGCGAACTTCCCACTGGTTTGATTGGCTTAAATCCAGATGTTTTATTTGCTGTTGGTACTGAGCTATATTCCTGTGCAACTGTGAATCTATCATCATAGTTTGCCATTATAGTTCTTGCGGCTGTTTCGTCACCTTTGCTCATAGCTGTGACTACGTCCAAAACATCCGTGAATTTCATTTTTTGCGATACATTTGCTACGTCAGAATCTGACATACTACCGCTTTGATCTAAAAATCTGATTAAATCTGTTAGGCTGCGCTCCATGTTTAACTCCTATTTGCTACTTTATTCATAGACTTCAATCTCTTACTTAGCGGATTAAACTTCTTTGTTCGTGCGCTTTTTCTAACGATTTTAGCATTGAAGCGTTTTCTAATTCGCTTCATCTTGAATCTCTTTTTCATGTCTATAGCTTTACTACACGCACCTGTGCTAGCTACAGTTCTACCTTTTTTTCTACCGCTGGTACAGCGTATCATACGTTTAAGTTTTTTGCCACGCTTGGCCCATACACGTTTAGCCTCTGTTAAAGGTTCTTCACTGTCTTCAACGATGACTTCAAATTCGTTCATTATTTTGCCAAAAGTCTAATAATATCAGTGCCATGTGCACTTACCCAACCCACTGCAACTAAAACGCCTGCCACCGTAAATGTCCAACGATCTTTTAATTTTTCCATGTCGGATATTTTCTTAGCAAGTTCTGCATGTTGTTTGCCAGATGCGTCAGACATGCATTTTAACTGATCCGCTAACATATCTCTAGTATTATCGAGACAGTCGTGCATTTCTTTAACGTCTACTTTTAACTCGTCCATTTTACTGTCGAGGTTCACGACTTTAGTTTCGACTATTCCTAGTCGTTCTGCTGTTGATGCCATTAACACAATACTCCTTTTAAAAACGTGTTGCTAAAATTTTATTATTGTTGTGCCTAAATATTGTGCCAATGGACGGGTGCCTAAAAACTTACCTTTTATTTATCTAATTACAGGTTGTCGTTGCGTATAAAGTAAATGTTCTTTCTTTCAGAACTATTAGTTTCAAACACATCTGTATCAAATACCGCAGTTTCGTCTAGGTCTGTATATACTGGTAGCCCATCGATGTCCCTAACCAATGTATCAACTGTGATACTACCTACTCGCTCACTGGCGAATCGCAGTACCCAAAAGTTATGTGCTCCGGTGAAATCACTACCAAAATCAAAATCTTCCAGCTCCATTGCTGTAATTTTTTCAACACTGGACAGTGTAGGCTGGCTTCCCAGACTAATTGCTTGCAGTAGTGCATTTAAATTTTGTGCTTGATCATATACCTTACCTGCATTTGGATCAAAAATACCAGTATCTGAAATATCAACCAGTGTATAGCATGAAAAATATTCTATGTTGCCGCCAACGAATTCACCGGTGCGACCTGTACCATTTCTTGTAGTCATTATAAAACTCCTTTACTATATTTAACATTCGAATTCAGCCATATAAAATCCGCTGATTTTGCGATACTGCGGCTTCCCATCCCGAAAAAGTTACACTCTAAGAATTAGAATGCTACGTTACCAACTTCGTAACCGTCAACTTCAGTTACGTCGCGACCTTCGATGATCATGTTAACAACATCACTACTACCTGCTGTGAAAGCACCGATAGCTGTGATTGTACTTGTTAACTGAACTGTTTTTACTAGATCATCTAACTCAGCTTGTGTGATGTTTGTCTTAGCGAAAGACTTGATGAATACTTCACGACCGATCGCTGTAAATGGGGCTGCATTTCTTGCCATATAAAATTCTCCTAATTGTTTCTTCGAAAAGCTATGTTTTCTTAATTTTATTTATCTTTCTTATTGCGAACTAGGTTATAACCAGCATAAAATGCAAGTAATGGCGCCATAGATTTAACCCAGCCGCCATGTGCTTTCTTATCGTCTGCACCCATACCAAGGTTAGCCAGCTCTGCATCTACTGGGCCTTTAAGCTCATAGCCCTTGGTTTTACCTAAATCGCCCAGGAATTCTGCAATCTCACTGCGTTTTGCAAACTTATGATAATACTGCATCATCCTAGAAATTACTAGTTCTCTTTGCATATGATTAATACTGGGCCATTCCTGTGCCAGTCTACGTATGCTTCTCAGAGTACTATCTGTTATGTTTAACTGTTTTTCTATGCGTAAAAGTAACACACTGGCATCCGGAGAGCTTATATCGTTTTCAGATACCAAGTCCAAATAGCGTTTTATAGTGGGTAAGTGAGGTTTAAATTTTTTGCGCAATATCGCATCTGATTCTGGGTTTGTGGCAATTGCTCTACTAAACGCACTGTCCGGATTACTAATTATGTTCAAACTAACATATAAGTCTGTGCCAATGAGTCTTGGCTTATTAAAGTTCCTAAAGCCCATGGTACGTGCACTATAAGTACCTGCCACAGACGCTGTTTCGTACTCAGAGTTTAAAATGTATAGACCAATAAGATCCAAGAAAGCAAAGTTTGCGACATCACGCAGATTCATTCTTCCCAGGCCGCCGGCTCTGTATTGGCGGCTTTCAACCAATAAGTCCCAGGATTCTAAGTGGGCGAAATCTTCTGTTATTTGTTCTGTCATTTTGTTTCTTTTATCTGTTTGATACCTCTGCGGAATTTACTGTCATCGCCGGTTCTTAGACTGTTGAATAGTCGTTTAATTAAATCTTCGCTGGAATCTTTGTCAAAGTTTTCTTGTATGTATTCCACAAGATATTTTGTACCTGCAATGACATTGATAGCTTTATTTTCTACAAAGCTCTCCCTGTCACGTTGGGGTACGATATTGGTAATTTCTTCTAGCAATGAACGTGTTTGCTTGCGCATCAGTTAAAATCCTTTCTAATATTTATCGATAAATATATAAAACAACGGGGTAAAAATATGACTTTCCAAAGCACAAGATTTGATATGTCTGGCGTAATGAATAAACTAAGGGCCATAGCCGAAGATGGTGAGAATTCAATTCATCACGATCCTGGCATGGAAGCAGGCGGTAAAGAAATTGACAATGCCAGCTTTACACGCACTATGCAGAGACTGTCATCAATCAAAGATGCTGTTGCCGAAGAACATTTCAATGCACTAAAAGCTGGTATACGTGCAATGTACATGAATCGTAGACCCAATTTACAACAGATGTCTGCTTTAATGGACTTGTTGGAAACTGTATTAGCGTATGTAGCCGAAGATAATAGCTTGTTCCAGCGTTTAAAAGCTGATCTAGCCAAAGAAGATAAAGAAGAAGTCAAACCAGAAGATCAAGAAGCTGAACCAGAGGCACCCGAAGACGCAGAAGGTAAGGATGAACCAAAACTTGCAGGGGCTCCTGAAACTGAGAAGCCTCCTGCAATGCGAGAACTAAAGTAATTAGCTCTTTTTAAGCAGGTCCCTAACAAAGTTGTTGCCATCCATGGTCCTAATTGGAACTGTGGGTTCAACAACTTTTCCACCATTAAACTGCTGACTTTGTCGTCTTAATTGATCATGCAATACATCTGCTGTAGTTGGTGCTGGTTCTGCATTTTCATCTAGATCAGCAATACGCAATGTTGTTGTGTTAAAGTCTAATTCAATCTTTGTACCCACTGCACTACTGCTACGTGTTTTCATAAACTGTACCTGAACCCTACCACGCTCACGCATAGTCATACTGTTAAAGATACCAATAACGTTGTCAGCTGTTTGGATCTTAGATAAACCACCACTAATATGACTGTGATCAAACTCTACGCTTTCAACTGCACCCCTGTTCAACTGCGATGCTGTACAGAACAAGTATTGCCCCTGGGTTGCCATAGCTCGCAACTCTTCTGATACCAGCTTATCTTTAATAAACAAGTCAGCAACACTGATCTTTTGCCCAGCTGGCATCATAAGATCCAAATAGTCTACAATAACAAAGTCAATTTTCTTATTAGATTGAATTTGAAATTCTTTTAACCAACTCTTTAAATCGTTTACAGTGACACCAGCAGTAAGTTGAACGATCTGAATTTTACCAGATGTTTTACCTTTCATACTGACCTTCATTACGACTTCGTCAAGGTTCCTATAAATTTCCTTGGACTCAATACCAGTAACCATACTGTCCATGCGTTTTGCGCAAAGACCTTCTGCAAGTTCTAGACTAAAGTAAACGCCGTTAAGTCCCAGATAACTCCAGTTCAGTGCTAGGTTTTGCAAGAACAGTGATTTACCTGCGCCAGAGCCACCTGCAAAGATGTTTAGTTCTCCTCGGTTAAATCCACCATATAGCTTATCATCAATAGTCTTCCAGCCAGTGCTGGTACCACCATTTTTATTTTTAAGATCCATGAGTCGACCTTCGGGATCTGCATAGTAGTCAGTACCAAAGCTCTTAGGTAAACCAACACTACTGGCATCTTTGATCAGTCGTTCAACTTCGCCATAACGTTGTTTATCCAGCAAGTCTGCACTGGTAAGAATAGCTTTCTCCAGTGCCTTATGTCTAGCAAATTGTTCAAACTCAGTTAAGAACCATTCTTTCTGTGATTCCATGACACCACCTGGTATAGGATCCAGGTCTGTGGTTGTAACTGCTTTGATCTGATCTATACTGGGGCAGTCACTGTATTTGTTAGCATACTCTTTGATAAACTTTGCCGTATCCTGTAGACTACGAGCAAAATGTGTGTCATCTAATACGTTTTGGCACCTGCTCAATAGTTCTTTGTCGTTTACTAAAAACGATAGGAATAATTTTTGTAGCTCTGCGCTGTATTCTTTTACTTCATCATTCTTCATTGACAATATCTCTTTCCCATTAATCTTATTTTTGTCGGACTGTGCTCTGCTGCCTGTAGTATGCTGTGAATAGCAAACAATCGTCCATATTTCATTACTGCGTCGCTGACGTCTTTACAACCTTCCCATTCAGGAAAGCTAACACTCCAGCCGTAATCTGCGGCACGTTCTACTAACTGTCTGCCCGCCCTGTCTGCATCCGGAATCACGATAGGTTCTATATTTAAGTCCTCTATCAGTTGTGCTTGGTGATCACTTAAATTATTGCTACCAATACTTAATCCACTGGTTAATAGTGCATCCATTTCACCTTCTGTAACTATAACAAACTGTCTATTGTCTCGCTGACTGTCCAGACCAAATACATAGTCTGCAGGCGCCTTCTTATAATACTTAGAAAATTTACCGGCTAGTTCTCCTACAATATGCCTACTTTGGAATCCAACTAGTCTGTTTTCATAGGTTAAAGGTAATATCGCCCTCTTATTAAGACCTGCATATTCTGAATCAGTTTCTAGCCATACAGCTAGATCGTATACTTGCCTATGCTTCAAGTATTCTATTTTTATAGAATCTTCGACAGGTCTTACGTCAAATCCTAAATTGTAGTCAGGCCAGTTAGGCGTCCATGTCGGCTCTGGTTCTCGTTGTACCAGTGTTTCTATGTCTGCTTGGCTTAGTAGTTCTAAATTTAATCGCTGTACTTCTGCTTCATCAAAGCCCAGTTGCCTCAGCAACTTGCGCATTTTAAAACTCAGTGTACGACCCGGTTGCCAGCTAGTTTTGTATTGACAATTAAAGCAGTGATAGCTTACTGCACCGTCAGGATTGTACATTATACCACCGCGGCGTTTTGTATCTGCTCTACTCTGCCCGTTAAGGGTGCACATAGGACAGTTGAAACTGACCCAGCCTTTGGGGCTAGGTCGTCCTGTTAGTCTGCTTCTAATTAATGTTTGTAAGGCCATCATGCCCTACTATTTTAACTTCTGTAGAGTATTTTGTCAACTGTTCCGGTGTTATCTGAGTCAGGAGTGAAAAGTATTTTGACCCAACGTGCGCTACCGATAAAATTCCAACCTTGTATGTCAGTTACGCCATCAAAGTTAATTAAAAATTCATTGTTGACGAATTTGATCGGAAAATAATTTCCACCACTTTCGTATTCCAAACTTATCAGTGCTTCTACGTTACCCTTAAAGCCTGTAACACTTACCTGAATGGTATGCAATGTACTACTGTCATTGGACTGTGTATTAGCTCTAACAGGCTGGCTCATCCAAGTACTGCCCAACTGCGTGAATGCCAGTTCCACGCTGGGTACAAATTTTGGATATGCACCATCCAATAATTCTATTTCCATGGTTGCTCTGCGATTACTATCTGTATATAAACTACGTGCTATCCCGTCAGCATCATAGACTACTGCACTGATCTGATACAGTCCTGGTGGTTTATCTATTAAATCACTGCTAAAAATTGTAAACTCGCAAAAACCTTCCTCTGGTTTTATAAGGTCTGCTCTACGCTGAATCAATAACTCACCGGTTCTAACCTGCATTAGGTTAATCATCACTGTTTTACCTAACAGGTTTATTGGCTTTCTATCTTGATTTTTTACATCAAAACCCAATGTACTGTCCACCCCTTTATAGATGGTTTTACGTGTTGTATTAAATGGCATGTTAGTTGTCCTACTGTACCCCTGGGCGTCAATTAGTACGCTACGCTGTGGATATTGCAAAAATGAAATCGTGTCGCTCATAGCTATATTTATTTAATTTTCACTTAATTGAAATGACAGCTAAATATTTCCGATGGCGAATCATACAGAAATATTAGAAAAGTTCCCATTCTTGAGCTTATGTAAAAGCGGAGAAGACGAATTCCTGGGAATAATACAAAATTATACCAATACCATAGCCAGCGTCTATGTCTATAACGTGTTAAATTGCATAGAAGATAAGCAGGGATTCTTGGATTGTGGAGAAGAATGGTGGTGGGGCAGTAATAGACTGTTACCCGTCAACCTTGTCATAGGTCCTAAATTCAAACAATTCAGTTATTGTCTTAGAACCTATAATGTAAAAGACTTTGAAATACTGCACGGCGTTCCCATTAGTCTACAAAATATAATAACAAAACGTATCAAACGCAGACAGATACAGCTAGTTCAAAAACTATAACTCATTTTATTCATCTGTAACACAATCGCTTGAGCATAACCAAAACTGTGACTACGTTTAAAATAATAGTCATCATTTTCTGGCTTAACCCAAACTTCTCGCTCAATCTCAGCCCAAGTTCTACCTATTAAATGTTTCTTACCTGGACGTATACATGCCAGTACCATGGCCAGCTGTTCCAGACTTCTAGGCTTCATTCTAATCACAGTATCCGCATGACTGTGTATATGGAATAGCTGTTCAATTACTTCTCTGTGTTCAAGTAATTCCCAGACAGGTTCCTGTTCTAGCAAACTATCTATTTGTTGATTACTTTCGAAGTCACCGTAGATACCTACATTAAGCAAATCAATCTTAAACCAACCTGCGTCTTCTGCATCTTTGTAGTTTATTGTGGTAAGTCCAGTAAAGGGATTCACTGGTACATTGTGAAAATAAACTCCAGTGTTATGTTTTCTAGGTTTGCCATTGTCCATTTGCATGGCTGGAACTGGCTTTAATAATGCTACTACCTGCTCTCTATTGGCAAGGTCAATGTCGACGTCTGTACTCATTCTTTGCGCCTACGTGCGTTAGCTACTTTGTTGTCAATAGAAAATAAACGTTGTTCCAGTACAGATACTTTTTTAAGCAACATACTAAATGCTTCTGCTGTGGGTACATAGACTCGCTCACCGTCCATGGTAAACTCTACCATGCCGTTGACAACTTTAAAAGAACTCTCTGTCACTGAATTAGTTTTCAGTAGAGCTGCAACCTGTTTTTTCTCTGTGTATTGATTCATAGTATTTCCGCTTCATTAAAAACTTTTTGTACCCAATCCCGTTCACCGGGGTCTCTTAACATTCTTGCTCGCCAGCTTTGTGGTTCCACAAACTTAACTAGATCTTCAACCTGCCCTGGTTCCAGTCTGTCAACCAGTCTACTGCCTTGGTCTGTGGCAAATAAACACCAAGGGCTGAGTCTACCTAATTTAAAATCATGCACAAATTGTGCTGGTGGCACCGACTTAAAATACTCCCGCCAGTCCTTGCCCACACTTTCAGACCACTGTTTAATATGCAGTATTGTGCGCTCTATGGCACGATCAGCAGTTTCTGTTCGCAGTTTCTGTTTGACATACTCATCTAAGACAAATGTCTTTGTCCAGTCACTCATTCTAACACTGTTAGTTATAAGATATCTAACAAAGTCTTCGGTATCCGGTAAGTTAAGATCTATCATATATTTACTCAGCTTCATAAAGCCGGTAAAATATGTATTGGTTGCAAATTCTTCATAGGGTTTATCACGCTTAACGTTAGCTATACTGATACGCCTAAAGATCAACCAACTTTGATATGCTATACGATTTTGTTTATCATCCTTGCATATCATTCTGCGCTTTTGCTCGCACATATGCGACATCAATGTGGTTTCTCTAACGAAGTCTTTGCTACAATATTTGCACTTAAAGGTCATTTGCACTGGCAATAATATCTTTGTTTTTAACATTAAACTGTTCTAACATATCCTTGGCGGATTTTTTATCCATGCCGCTTAACCATATATCCAATTCTTGATCACTTAGATGAGGATTTTGTTGCCCCAACCACTCCTTAAAAGGATTTTTCTTTTTGCGTTTGCCGCTGGGAGGTCTAATAAACGGGTGCTGTACACTTTGACCACAGCCAACTACTGTCATTAACTTCCAACGCAGTTCAGGATCCATGTCAGTGAAATTAACATTGACTAATTCATTGGTATAAATTAAGTAACGTTCTAGTACACCTGGATTACTGTGCTCTGCACTGCTTAGATACCGCATAATTAACCAACCACTGTCGAATTCCTTGCGTTCTTCTTCATTTAAAGAATCATAGAACTGGCGATTGCGGCGATCTGCGCTGGGCAATACCCTCTTGAACATGTCAAGTTTAGGCGGTTCTCGTTTTGTGTCTATTTTCTTTTTAGTTGCCATGTGCTATTATAGCATTTTTTCAATGCTAAGAACTTCCGGTAATTTAGTCGTTTCTTTGACAAAGTATGCGCACACTGGTTTGTCTCCCTGTGTAAGTGGTACTGCCAGTATATGGCCATGTTTTAGTTTAGGAGTAAACCATCTTACGTCTTGGAACACGTTAATGATTTCCAGTGGCTTAAACTCCAG
>JACCEB010215317.1_pt1 | contig 15733 bp, 4 predicted proteins | sample 7454761 | NCBI WGS metagenome assembly JACCEB01 (sample SAMN15323454, study PRJNA562643) | freshwater metagenome | isolation source: river surface water | place: USA:Blue River Watershed | collected 2017-08-18 | reverse complement strand
GGTCCTTTTGTTAACTTTACTCAAATTTCTGGTCCAGATTTAATTTCCATATGCAATACAAGTTTTGATTGTTTAGATAAATTGTCAGAAGTTTCTGGATTTATTGAAAAAAAAATGTTTGATTCTAATTTACCGGCACAGGTTTTAACCCAGTTAGAAAAAATGGAAAACTTACATTCTCAGTTAATTGAGCAGATTTATTGTTTTTGTCAAATTGTACAAGACATTACAACTTTAACTAAAGAACTTGGTAATAATTGCTATAGTCAGGAAGTTCTTAACTATATTAATTTTAATATAATTCATAAATACAAACAGCCCATTTATAAAATTACCGATGTTATAAAAAAAATTAATTCACATGTTGAAACTCTTAAACCAAAGTTAGTTTAGTTGCAAACAAGATTTATAGAAATTTTCAAAATCCACATAGTCTTTGTCTGTATTCAATTGAAAGTCTTTCCAGTTTTCATTCCAAATAACTTTAATTATTGGCCTAGCATATGAATTGGATACTATATGTTTTATTTTTAATACCATATGTGTTAATTCTTCGGAATTTGTTATTTGGTGTTGGTATAAATTTTTAGCAAATAACACCGTTAATTTTCGTGGATAATTCATTTGGGTTTATTTGTTATTGGTATTATATATAGATTATTATTATTTAATTCAATTTTTTTATTTTAACTTGATAGTTAATATAAAAATAATTGAAATTTTATTATTTAAATAAGCTAATTGCTCAATTGGTATGAACTCATGTTTATTTTGTCTTGAAGATATTACTAATACCGACAAGCTAGGTCAATTGGCTTTTTGTAATTGTAAGGTGTGTTTACATGCTAATTGTTTAGAACAAATTCAATCAACTGGATTATTGTGTCCAATTTGTAGAATAAAAAAATCGCGGAAATACCACTCAAGCCACTTACCAACAAATTCTATACTAGAATTTTATTCAAGAAGAATTTTTGAATATTTTGTAGAACAACCAAATGTTTTTAGATTTATGTTATATTTTACAGCATGTTTTATGGTAATGTTTTGTTTGGTTCCTCATTTGTTATGGCTTGGACTAAAAGATTCCAGATACAGAACGACATCAGTGGTCTTTATAGTTGGAATAGGAATTGGAATTTATCAAATTATTCAAAAACTTTTTAATTTTGTTTAGTTTATTTTTTTAATTTTTTTTGGCGCAACCGTTGAATTAGTTGAATTATTAAAACTGGTTAATATATAAGGAGATGAAATTCCAACTGATGTCCAAGTAGTTCCAATTGTTTCTGAACCTGTTGGGTATCCAGTAAGATTTTCATTTGCAATATATACTGACCATGAACCGTCAGCTCCGTAAAAGTTTTCAATTTTAATTGTTCCCGATGATTGTAAAAATCCGTTTGCGCTATTTGCAGCTGTACCAATAACACGCCCTAATGAATAACAATTATATATTACCGCATTAGCAATATATGAACCAATAATGCCACCACAATTTTTTCCGTTTACATCACCCCAAGAATAGCACTGGGTTGCAGTTACAAGCCCAGAATTAGAACCAGGACCGTAACCAAAAATACCTCCTACATCTTGGCCTACTGTAGACCCTGTAACCGCAGGGGAACCAATCGAACCTGTTGAATAACAATTAGTGGCATAAGCTTTACCTTTTTTACCAGCATAAGAAGCAAAAATACCACCTGAAAATCTTCCAGTAATGTTACCAGAAGACCAACAGTTAGAAACATAAATACTAGCGTACTCGCTTTTAACTGCGGTACTATTAGAAGCAGCAGCATAATACCCAACAATTCCTCCTGAATTTGGATTAGTAATATGTCCAGTACTATAACAGTTAGTGATTTTATTATTTAAGGCTTCATATGAATAGTAATTTTGACAAACCCAACCGGAATTTGAAGCTAAAGTTGAACCAACCGACTCAACCCCAATGTTTTTGACAGTTGTGTTTGAAAAACCAGCCAAGTTAGGATCGCCATTTTTAACTAATCCGTTATACCCAGTTACACCGCTAATAGTTACTTTATGTGAATTTCCATTAAGTTCTTGTTGGTTTGCTCCAATAACAAAATATTGGTTTATTCCAGTTAATGTTAAATCAGTTGTAAAAAATATATTTGTAACAGTTGAACTAAACAGAAAAGGCCATGAAATTTCAATCCATGAACCTTCCAAACCTAATTTTGACTTTGGTACATCTCCGATATCTTGTTTAATATATAAAGGATTTGAAATTACTTGTTCTTGATAAGATACATTAAACAATTGTGTTGATGTAAAACTACCACCAAGTGTTTTAATTAATACATTAACTGGTCCTGATGAAGTTTGTGCAAGAACAGTTGCTTTAATTGTTGTATTATTTTCAATAGTAACATTTGATACAGTTAAGCCAGCAAATTCCAACGAAAAAATCACGTTGTCAATTTGCCCAAACATATTTAAATTAGTAAAATTAGTTCCATTAATTGTTACGTTAGTAACTGTATTTAAATAAGTAACATTTGGTGTAATTGTTGTAATTGTTGGACTTCCAATTAAACTATAAATATTCGATTTAAATACATATTCAGAATTATTTTGAACATAAAATGTAACATCACCAACATTTGCAGTTAATGGATTAGTAATTTTAATTTGTGTATCAGATATAATTTGATAATCAATAAAATTTCCGGCAAATTTAACTTGGTTAACTGTTAAAAAACCAGTTCCATTCAAATATATAATTGTATTACTCCCAACAGCTCCATATTTAAGTATGTTACCAGAATTATCAGTAACATTTGTAATTGATAGAGTTGAAGGTTTATATATTTCTATACCATAACTGGCTCTACCTATTGACGTATCAATAAATATATTTGTTGTTCCCAATTTTGTAACTGGACTAATAGACACAATTATTTTTGTGTTATCAATATAATTTATATCAGTAAATATATTTGACCCAATACTTGCATTTACTTTTCCATAAAATTCAGTTCCTGTAATTGTAACTTGTGTTGTTTCATTATTTTTAATTTTATTAGGTTGGAGACTTGTTATGGTTGGTAAGTCTGCAAATGTAAGTAATTGAGACGTAATAGTTTTAACATCTGCTAATTCTGTATAATTTTTATAAATACCATTAGGAGTTTCAATTGATATCAATGCAGGACCAGAAGCAGTTTTTTCGGTAGTTAAAGTAATTTCATTTGGTGTAAAATCAGTAATTTTATCATTTACTTGTCCGTTAATTTTAATTAAAATTGGCATTTTAAAATTAGTTCCAGTTATTATTATTGTATTAGAACTATTTGATTTTACTATCGAACCATCATTAAGTATACTGGCATTATATTTATTTTTAATAGATGTAACTGTTGGACCAGATGTAATTTCTGGATATAAATAAACTGATTTAGTATCATATGTGCTTTCTCCTTCAAAGTTCCAAATTTTAAAATACAAAGTGCCTATAAAATTAATTGGTTCGACATCCAATGTAATTTGATTACTTGATTTAACATTAACAGATGATAATGAACTTGAAAAATCAGTATGATAGTCCCACAAAATAATGTGTGAGTTAGGATAAAATTCTGTCCCATTAATTGTAACTTGAGTTTTAAGGTTATTTGATATAATTTCAGGGAAAATACTAGTGATTGTTGGCTTACCGATAAAAGTAAATAATTGTGTAGTTATAGTATTTATACCATTGTCAAAGTGTTGATAATTTGTATAAGTACCAGTATTTGTTTGAATGTAAAATAATACAGGTCCTGTATTTGTACTTTTTGAATTAAAAATAATTTGATTAGTTTCAATTTTTTCTGGTATAATTATTGTTTCATTAACACGTAATTCAACAAAACCATCAAATCCTATACCAGTTATTTTAATTGAATCTCCTCCTGTATTTTTTGCAATATTTGTTTCTGTGTTATCAAGATATACAGAGTAAATAATTGGACTAGTACTAATATATTGGATTGTTGTAAAGCATTCAATTTCATTGGTTGTAATAACAATATTAACTTTACCTGTTACAGTTATTAGTGGCGGTATAACTTGCCATGTTTGTTCACTTGAAGCAGTAAATAATGTAAATTCTTGAGCATCAATATTATTAAACTTTATTGATTGTATTTGCCAGATATTTTTTCCTGTAATAAATATAGGTTTTATACTTCCAACATTAATACTTGAAATTACTTCAAACTTTTCATTTTTAACATTTATTATTTGTGGAGTACCAAGAATATATAACTTAAAAATCTGTGAATCTAACAAACTATACACTGAGTTTTCATATCCAACACCAATTATTGATACAGTAGTAAAATTTGATGCATTAACAATTGCAGATATTTTTGTATTACTAATTACTTGAATATCTGATAATATGTTAAAGATTTGGCGTCCATAAAACAAAAACACATTAATTCCTTGATAAAAATCTGTCCCTGTAATTGTAATTTTTGTATTTAATTGATTTGATATATATATTGGCGAAACGTCAGTAATAGTTGGTGTTCCAACGAATGTAATTAGATCAGTTATTACCTTATTATCCGAGTCATAGTTTTTATATGTTCCGCTATCTGTTTCAATAAATAAAAGTGCAGTTCCTGAATTTGTGCTATTTGTAGTAAAAGTTATTTCTGTTGATGTAAATGAAATAATATGTATTAATTCAAAATTAATTTTAAGAATTGGATTTGTAAAGTTTGTTCCGATAATTTTTGCCGTTTCGTTTCCATTTTTGCTAGCTATGTTTTTATTAGAATTTAATAATTTTACAGAAGACACAGTTGGTGGTAAAGTTAATAAATAATCCCAAACTGCTAAACCAACATCTGTTTTTACAACAATAAATAGTTTTCCTGTATAACTTGTTGGATTAATAGTAGCTTCAATACGATTATTATTACTAACAGTCCAATTTGATACTGTTGTAAACTTAACATTGTCTATTGTTGTTAAAAATACATCAATATTTCCATAAAATTCACTTCCCGTAATAACTATTGGTGTGTTAACAAAATTAACAGCAACACCAGGAGTAATTGTAGTTATAGTTGGGTTATCAGCAAAAATTAAACTATTTGTATATTCCTGTCCATTTGCCTTAATTAGTAATGTTGTAATACCACTATTATTTATAGGTAATGTTTTTAAAACAATTTGAGTTGGTGTTTTATTTATAATTTGATCTTTCATTTCAACAGAATCAATAAATAATGATTCAATGTTAATAAAACCAAAACCATTTATAATAATTTCTTGATTTCCGGCTTTAGCAAATACTTTAATATCTGGGTTGTTTATTACATTTATATTTGTAATACTTAGTGGTGCATCAAAACCCACAATATTTATAATTTTACTTGTTGAACCACCAAATGTTTCCACAAAAATTGTTACAGGACCTAAATTTATATCTGCATTAATAATTATTACTAAAATTGTTTTATTATTATATGGTTTTGGGTTTTCAAATTTTACAGATTGTCCATTTAATTTTACTGATGTTACATTATTTAAATTATCTCCAATTATACCAATTTTAATTTCACCATTATCATTTATACTTAACGTTACATCATCACCAAAGTTACTAAATATACCATTTGAAATAGTTCCATATGCAATTGAATTAATTTTTGGTTGTTCGCTGATTATGAATGTAGAACTTGATGTATTAATATCAGTTGTAACATTAATTGTAATGGTTCCGACTAATTCAAATGGATTTACTTTTGCAGTTATTTGATTTGGACTATCAATACTAATAAGTGAAATTAAATTTGGGTATTGAACTCCATTTAAACTTGATGTAATTTTAATAGGTGAGTAAAATTCATTGCCGTAAATAATTATTTGGGTTTCCATATTTACAGGAGCTCCAGGTGGTTCAATATTTGTAATTTCTGATAAACCTGAAAAACTTAATAAGTTGTTTTGTATTATAATTTTATCGTTTATTTCGGAATAGTTACGATATAAACCAGCCTTATTGCTTATTAAAAATGTTGCATTACCAGATATATTTGTTGGTTTTGTTACAATTTCCATGTTAGTATCAGTAATTGAAATAAATTGTGAATTTAACAAATTATAATCTTGTTCATTAATTTTTAATTCTAAAGGTTTATCATTTAAATTAATAAAGTTAGTTCCAACAATTACAAGATTTTCATTACCCAACTTGTTAGCTAAACTTTTATTATTATTTAAATACACAAAACTAATTGTTGGGAGCCCAAGTATACTATATATTGTATCTTGTGTATCAGTACCTCCAAAAGTTTTAACAGTTATGCTAACTTTACCATCTATATTAATAACAGAATTAGTAACTTTAATTTTATTAGTAGTTTCTGTAGTAAATGTTTGATTTATGCCATTAAATTTTACATAATTAACTCCTTCAAATCCAGTTCCAATAATATACAAATCAGTTGGTTGGTTATTAATACCATAGGTTAATTCATTATTATTTAGGTCTGTTAATTTAATTATTTTTGGGTTTGGTAATAAAAAGTATGATTTAGCAACAATATCAACATCAGATTTAATAATTAAGTATATCTGACCAGAATATTTTGTTGGATTTATTGTTGCAATAATTTTTGTTGATGATATAACAGATACATTTTTAATTATGTCTTTATAGTCGTCTAAATCATTTCCGAACCAAACTTTAATATCTCCATAAAATTCTGCTCCATCGATAACAATGTCTGTAGTTTTATAATTTGGTACACCTGCCGGCTCAATGTTTGTAACCATAACATTACCAGCAAAAGTAAATAAATCGGTAGTAATAGTTTGGCCATTATCTGTATCAATATAGTTTTTATACACATATAAAGTGTCTTCAAAATTATTGTTAGGTACAATTGTCCGAGTGCCACCAACAACACCAGCACCAGCACCAACAACACCAACAACACCAGCACCAGCACCAACAACACCAGCACCAACAACACCAGCACTAACACCTTGACTGTTATCAGTAACTAAATCAACTGATGGTTTAAGATTAAGATAGAATCTTGCTGATCCGCTGGTGGTTTTTGGTGTTGTTACTATAATTTCAGTAGGACTAATTGATATTATGTTTGCAGAAACATCAATGTCATTAATTTTAAGTTGTGTTGTATAACCTGGAATTTTAAAAAATCCCAATCCGGTAATTTTAATTTCTTGGTCGCCACCTGTATAGCCATATTTAGTGTGAGTTAAATTAACTAATTCAACAGACGTAATTTTTGGTGTTCCAACAATATCTATTACAGTCACTGCTGTTTGATCTGATTTTACATATAACCCAATTTGACCAGTAAAATCAATCGGATTAATTATTGCTTTTATTGTTGTGTCATTTATCAATTGAATATCACTAAATGGTTGTGCAGTAAAAACATTAGATAGTAAACCCATTTCAATATTACCATAAAATTCTTTTCCAATAATTGTAATTTCTGTTTGTATATTATTTGGTATTTGTGTTGGTACTACATTTGTAATTTCCATTATTCCAGTAAAATAAAACAATTCGGTATGAATGGAGTTAGAAGTAAAGTTTGTATATGTACCATATTTAGTAATAATTTTAAATGTTGCTAACCCAGAACTAGTTGGTAATGTTAATAAATTAATTTCATTATTTGCAATTGAAGTTATTTGTTTTGTAACGTTAATTCCATTAATTTCTAAAACCAATGGTTCAAAATCAGAATTAATAAAGTTTGTTCCAATAATTCTTATTGGTTGATTTCCATTATTTGTACTAGATTTTTTTGAAAATAGCTCATTTGTTTCAACTGCTGTAATTGTTGGTTCTGCAGATACAATGGTATAAATTTTGTTATTAATGCTTGAACCACCCCATGTTTCTACATAAATTTCAACAGAACCGACAGTATTAATTGGCGGTGTTACAAGTTGAATTCTATTATTTGACACAATTGTAAATTCTGTAATTTCAATACCATTAAAACTAATTTTTTTTGTACCATTAAAATCATGTCCAATTAAAAAAATGTTTTGAGTTGAACCAGTTATTGCTGTTGTGATTACATCAGTTTCCAAATTTGTAACTTGTATTATTTCTGGTACATTTGAAAAGTTTATTGTTTTTAATGTAGTTCCGACTGTTGTTTTTAAAACTAATGCTAATGACCCAACCCAATACATAGGTTCAATATCAATATTGATTAATGTGTCAGATATGACATTAACATTCGTTATAATTGACTTATAGTCGTAATTTTCATCAGCAAGCCAAATTTCTGGTATACCAAAAAATCCAGTTCCGCTAATATTTATATTATTTAAAACATTACTTTTTATAAAAAGTTGACTAATATTTGTAATAGTTGGTTTTTCAACAAAATCAAATAATTGTGTTGTTACTTCCTTAAGTGTGTTATAATTGGTGTATATTCCGCCCAGTGTTACAACACGAAAGCGACCAGGTCCAAGTTCAACTTTTGGTAATGTAAATATTATTTCATTTAAACTTACAAAAGTAACTGTATTTGTAACATTGATATCATTGACAAATAAACTAAATGGAACTGATTCAAAATTATAAAACCCCGTCCCAGTAATTTTAATTTCTTGTCCACCAACATTTGAACAAAACGACATACCAGCACTATCATTAGTTTTAATTGTATATATTTCCGGCAAATTAATAGTGTCAGTAATGTTTTCAACTTGACCACAAACATTGTCTAAAAATATTGATAAGCCATTTATTTTTATGGTGTCAAAATTGTATTTACTAAAAGTTTCAATTAATTCACCAAATAAGTATTTTGATATTGTCCATTTATTATTTTCGTCTTTTGTAATTGTAAAATTTTGGTTTATAAATTTACCAGACCCATAGAATTTTACTGTTTGACCTGGATTCTTTAACCAACAAAAAAAACCATTGTTACCAATTTCTTCAATATTAATTGCAACAGGTTGTGTCATTGTACTTAATGTTCCATTATATAATAAGGATTTTGATTTTTCAATTGTTTTTGGTAAATTAAGTAATTCTGATGGTATTAATAAAGTAGTTTCATCAACATAAATATCAAATAATGTTTTAATAACATTATCTCTATTTGTTATATTTGAACTTGCTAAATCTGACAATGGATATAATGTTTGAATGTGTTCTTTGGAAATTTCAGCATTAACAATATCATTAACTGGAATTAATTCAGGAAAATAAAATATAGAAGCAATTAAGTTACCAACAGTTCCTTCAGTATATAAAAACTTTTCGGTAAATGATTTTGTAATATCAGCGGTTACACTCAATATTTTTTGTCCGGTTTGGTTCATATTTGGAACTTTAACTGTTACTTGTCCATTTAATGTTGGTTTTAGTATAGTTCCTTGTGTATTATTAAATTTTACATAATTTACACGTGTAAGTCCCGTACCAAAAATACTTATTGTTGACTCTGTTAATTCAGAACCATAATTTGGAATAAAATTTAATAGTTTAATTGGATTAATATAAAAAGTATCTAATATGTAACCTGATTTATTTAATTTGTTTTTAAAACAAGCGACACGAATTGATAAACTATATGTATTTACCGTGAATTGTGATATTTTAATTTGCCCAGTTACTTCGTTAATTTCAACTGGTAAATTTTTGGTAAAGTTATGTTTGTCGATAGAAACTATTTGGTAAGTTTGGTTGGAAACTAAACCAGGTTCAGATGTAACTATTTTTGTTGTGCCAATACCAACTGGATCATAAATAAAATTTTGACCATAAATTTTTCCAGTAAACCCCAATAGCAAAAAAGGCATGTTAACTCCTTGAGGGGTCCAAATATTTTGGGTGTTTTGGGAATTACCAAATAAATTTTCACTTGCTTCTTTATCATTCCAAATGCCATTTGCAGTATAACAATTAATTTCCTGTTTATTTTCGATAAGTGTCTGGCTATTAGAAAATATACCTCCTGAGCTAGCTTGTTCAATGATACCAACAGAGTAAGAATTAGTTGCTAAAGTTTTGCCTCCATTATATCCTGCTCCAAGGCCAAAAATTCCTCCAGAGTTTGCCAAACTTATTAAACCTGTCGAGTAACAATTAGATACTTCTGCCTGACCAGAAAATCCAGCATATGAACCAAAAATACCACCAGATTCTTCTCCGGTAATATCACCTGTAGAATAACTATTTGTTACAGTAATCGAACCATCATAACCTGAATAAGAGCCTAAAATACCTCCACAACCTGTTGAGTCAACTAAACCAGTTGAATAACATAAAGTAATTAAATTATAATTTGCTTTTTTGCCAAAATAAGCTTGTCCAATCCAACCAGCCTCTTGAGCTAGTGTGGATTTTCCTAAAGTAACAACACCTAAATTTCTTACTTGAATATTTGAATGTCCATCAATACTTGCTGAACCATTAAAAATTAAACCAGGGTAATTAGTAACATTTTGAATAGTTACTTCATGACCAGACCCATTGAAAATAATATTGGAACCACCAATAATAAAATATTCATCTGGTCTTACTAAGGTAAAATCCGATTGTACATATACAGTTGTGTTTTCACCAATATTGAATGGCCAGGGAATATTATCCCAGCTAATATTATCGATCGAATAGTGTAAAATACCATCGGTTAATTTTAAATAAATTATATTAAAATCTAAATTTGACATTTGTTGGTTTTGTAATGTCATTATATTATATTATGCGATATATATATTTTTATCATTATTTTCCAAATTTTTAATCCAATTAATTATAACTTAAACAAGATATAATTAATAATTGTAAATTAAAATTTATAAAGACTTGGTTAAAACCCACGGTTCATTAGCATTAATTGATGTCCATGTGGTACCGACACCAGGAAAAGTACCTGGTACCCCATCTACTAATGCTGTACTGGCGTTCGTGTCTGACCATGTGCCTCCGTTTAATTCATAACAATTAGTTATGGTTACGCCACTACCAAAAGCGACAATACTAGTAGAATATGATGTTTTTGCTATTCCGTATCCACCATTATCAATAATTCCAGTAGAATAACACCCACTAACACTGACTGTCTCGGGATACATACCCAATATTCCTCCGCAAGTTGGTCCAATTGGACCAGTTGAATAACAGGAAATAATTTTATTGCCTTCATTACCAAAACATGATTGTCCAATCCATCCTGCATTAGTAGCTAGTGTTGAATCATTTAAAGTTTTAACACCCAGATTTTTAATAGTTATAGATTTATTGCCATTATTTCGCCAAGTAAGTGTACTAATCGGGTTACTTACAAAATATCCATTGAGAAATAATCCAGGATAATTACTAACCCCATCAACTGTTACCACACAACCTTTTCCGTCAAATACTATATTGTCTACATTAAAAATAAAATATTCATTAGAGTTTTTAATCGTTATATCAGTAATTAAATTGGTTGATAATCCAAGTCTAAATGGCCATTGTATTGGAGTCCATGTAAATGCATTACTATCTAAATATTCAACATTACCAGTAATATCAGATTGTCGAATTAAACAAGTATTCGACAAGTAAGTAAATTTTCCCACTAAAGTTGTTGAACCATAAGGATTAGTTATGGTTATGTCAACAGGACCTGCTGAATGAGCTGGTGCCGTTAATTCAATGTATGTACTTGTTTTAGTAAAAGAGTTTATTGGTATATTTGCAATTGTTACTCCTGTTACAGTGTCAAGTTCAGTCCCGTTAATTGTAAATCTTGTGGTTCCATCAGTATTGGCTCCATCTTTAGATAGTGAAGAAACAACAGGAGGTCCTAAATATCTAAAGCCGTTTGAAATAGCTGAACCGAATGAATTAGAAACAGCTATATTTACTCGACCCGGACTATGGGTTGGGGTTGTTAAATCCATTTTGTCCCGTATATACACGAGAGCCATTATAAAAATAATCCCTGATAGTTATTACAATTAACTATAGTTACTATATGGCCCTTTCCGTTAAAAGTAGTGTTTGGCTGTAAAAAACAAAAACACTGAGTTGGATTGGTTAAGTTCAAATTGGATTCAAATTCAATAATTAAGCGATTTTCATTACTGATTTGGGTGCTTGATGTTTTAAAACCTATTGGTCGTGAAGTAGAGGGAATTGGTGCCCAACTTGTTCAGTTATTAACGCTATATTTGATTGTACCACCATCATCTCTAATTTTTACGTTCAAACCAGTTATATTAATAGTTATAATATTATTGACTGATATTGACATTAAAGTAGTTTATATTTTAATTTTAAATTATTTTTATGGAAATTTTTATCTTTGATACAAGTCTAATGATTTTTATATAATTGAATTTGTTTAAAATAATGCAACCATATTAATTATACCTTAATTAAGATATGATTAATAAAGATTTATAATTATGTGTATCTACCAAATATAAATTTGTCAGGTACTTCAACATTACCAATTGGAGTTACAAGTGTAATTGTACAAGTTCCGGTTTGGTTAGCTGGTGGGATAATTGTAATTGTTGTTAAAGATTTACTTTGAATAGAAACTGAATTACTACCAAAAGTTACATCAGTAACTAAATCCATTAAATATCCAGATACAGTAACTAAAGAATTTTTGTTTACACTTCCATCAATTGGTGAAATATATTTTATTATTGGTAAAGCTACATAAGTAAATAAATCTAATGATTTAATGTTATTATTAGGAGAATATAAAATAATATTGATATTTTCAGCAATTGAATTAGCGGGTATAATTCCAGTAATTGTGGTAAATGTGTTTGAAACTGTAAATTGGTTTAAATAATTATTACCGAATCCAATAGCTTCAACTAAATTTAAATTTGTTCCTGTTATTGTAATGATATCTCCTCCTTTTATTGATGATACGTTAGGACTAAATGATATTATTGTTGCTGATTGATTTACATAAAAAGTCGTTATGTTATAACTAATTATATTGGTTGATAAAGTTTTATATGATAAAACTCTTATCGTACAACTTAGTGTGCCAATAATAGAATTAAGTATTATTGCACCATTAGTATTTATACTTACTAAACTTTTATCAATACCGATAGTATCAATAACTAAATAAGATTTTGTGGTGGAATAAATTGAGTTGTAGCTTTGATAATTCGTTTCATTTAGAGTTAATCCTGATTGAGTATAAATATTTTTATTAAATGAAGATAATAAAAATGGCGTATTAGGTTGGGTTGTTGTCCAAATTGTTTGCGGTAAAATACCGTTAATTGTGAGAACAAATAAACTTGCATTTGCTGCGTCATCTGACCAATTACCATTGGCTACATAAGTATTAAATAAACTGGATTCCATTCCAATTCCTTGTGAATTGGTTCCTAATATACGACCAGAAGAATATACATTATTAATTGAACCAACAGAACCTGGACTAATAATACCACCAGAATATGAACCAGTAATATTTCCAAGCGAATAACATCGCGATATTTTAACTCCATTCGAAGGACCAACAATTCCTCCAGCTTTTTCACCACTAATTGTCCCAGTACTATAACAATCAAATACATTTAAAATACCTACGTTAGAACCAGCAATACCGCCTGAAAACTGAGAATTAATTTGTCCAGTTGAATAACAATTCATTATAACACACTGAGTAACATTATTACTAAAATAACATTGTGCAATCCAACCAGCACTTGAATCTAAACCAGATGAACTATCGGGTTCAACTCCGATATTTTTAATTACACAACCTGGTTTCCCATTTATTATATTGGTACCGTTTTGAAATAATCCGGGATATTGGTAAACTTGGTTAATATTAACTATAAAGTTATTTCCGTCTATTTGAATTTTATCTGATTTAATGATAAAATATTGTAATTTATCACTTATTGTGATATCAGACATAAAAATTATATTTGAATTAACATTAAATGGCCAGTCAGTTATGGCTATGTCTGTCCAATTAGTGTTATCTGTTGATTTCTGAATATTATTTGTTCGTGTATTATAACCGACATACAAAGTTAAATTTGTAACATATGTAAATGTTGTATTTACAGTGATAGTTTCATACCTACTAATTAACTGAATTTGTTTATCACCCACGTTGGATAAAATTGGTACCGTAATTAAACAACATGTTTTTGAACCATTAACTTGAAAACTTGCATTAGTATTATCTATAATTATATTTGAAATTAAGTCTAAATTTTTCCCATATAGTGATATAATTGTGTCAGCAGAACCTGAATTAGGAGTAAAAAAATCAACAATTAATTTTCCGTAAGTAAACTGCTGTGTTAGTTCAAAATCATCAATATTATTTCCTAATAAAATAACATTATATGTTCCATTTGTGTTGTCTGGTGCAATTGCAGTAATTATCGTACCGGTAGAATTTACTGAAAAGTTTAAACCAAAATTGATTCCAAACTTAATTCGATTAAATAATCCTAATCCAATACCTTGTATTTCGATCAATGTACCAGTATTACCAAATATTGGTGACACATGTGTAACCGATGGTGTTGCAAAATTAAATTGTAAAGTTGAAAAATTGTAATTGATGAGATTATCTTGGTTACTTGTGGGGTAAAACAAAATTTTTAAAACATAGTTATTTCCAATTTCACCATCATTGAAATTAACAATTCCGTTTGTTTCATTAATTGTTGATGAACTAGTAAATACAACTTGATTATTTGTTGTTAAATTTTGCGCTGTAGCTAACTTGTAATTATATCCACTTGTTATTTTTCCCAGGTCTGATGTATTTGAAGTAAAAACATTTGAGTCATAATTTTGCTTATTAATTAACATATTTAAATATGGAGTGTTTATTTGAAATGAGTACCAATTGTTAGAGACCAATAATGAATTACTAGCATCTAAATCTGACCAAGTAGTATACTCATAAATATTAGTTGATGTAATATTTGACAAAGCCACATTTATGGGACTACGTGAAAAACAATTACTAACAGAATAACAATTTATCATATTTGCATTGCTTATATTTATTATCCATGTAGAATAATTTATAAAATTTGTTATATAATTTTTAGTTATAATTGAGGTGATTTTGTAACGTATTGAATTGTAAGTAAAAGCATCTGATTTGTGTACTTTTAAGTTATAATTCCCCGAATGTGAATAATACGATCCAGGATAGTGACTTAAAAAAATCTGTAGTAGAGGGCCCTCTTGACTAACTCTAGTGTATGCACCAGCCCCCATTCCAAAAATTCCTCCACTATTTATTCCATAAATTTTACCTAAATTATAAGAATTTTGTACTGTTGTTGACTTTTGAGTGTTACCAGCTAAACTACCAAATATTCCACCTGAACCATTTCCTATAATTTGTCCGGTATTATAACAATTAGAAGCACAACCGCTACAAAAGTAGCCATAAATACCACCACAAGAATAATAGAACGGTACAGAATCTATGCTATAATATTGTGGTGTTCCAGGATCTGTATAACTTGTATTAGTTGCATCATGTAAACTATGAGTATTAATTATACCTAATTCCCACCCATTAATGTTTCCAGTATTAAAACAACCAAATGCATTAGAATTAGTACAACCAGACCCAAAAATACCACCAGCTTTTGTTCCATCTATATTTCCATTATTATAACAATAATTTGCGTTTACATCATAACAATTAGCGCCAAAAATACCTCCGGCGTTTGT
>JACCEB011002804.1_pt1 | contig 15748 bp, 10 predicted proteins | sample 7454761 | NCBI WGS metagenome assembly JACCEB01 (sample SAMN15323454, study PRJNA562643) | freshwater metagenome | isolation source: river surface water | place: USA:Blue River Watershed | collected 2017-08-18 | reverse complement strand
GGTGGGTGTTGTAAAGATTGTATTTTATCGATTTCGGCCTGTAGGGATGATTTTTTGTTGGTGAGTTTGACTTTGCGTTCGGTGAGATTTTGTTTTTTGAATGGTTGGACGGTGTCGTCATTTAGAAGTTGTTCAATTGCATTTAAAATACGGTCGATATTTGAAATAATGGTTGTTTTGTCAGTTATTTGTTGTTGGTAAAATCGGGAATAAGCCTGTAGGGATGATGTTAAATGGGGATTTTCGGATTGTGCATGTTGCATTTCTTCGTATTTGGTATCCAGAAGATTGCGCATGGTTTGTTGTTTTTGTTCTTCTTGTTGGATTTGAATATCGCGATTCGATTCGATTTCATAATCTTGTTGTTGTTGAGGTTTTGGTTTTGGTTGTGGTTGTGGTTGTGGTTGTGGTGAACCAGAAAAAAAGGATTTAACAAAATTAAACATATTTTCAAAAAAAAAATTTGAATCAAAATTTGTTTTATTAGTTGTATGTTTTTTTTTTAACAATTATATGTATTTTCTATTTAAATAAACTTTTTTTATTTTTATTTTATTAACTGGAAAACTAGAAAAAAATGGATTTGTTTCGAACTGAGAAAAAAAAATATGATGCGTGTTGTTTTTTAAATTGTCTATGTATTTCGTGTTTTGCATGCTTTGAAAATGAATTGAACCAATTTCAATGCATTAAATTTAATTTTGGATGTCGATCGCTGGTATGTTGTTGTAATATACCGAATTTAGACGACGATCCCGGATGGACCTGGGACAACACAATCCCCTACATGCCGAACCTCGATCGTGTTTTTGTAATTAAAGTTTATGATGGAGATACCATTACGGTCTGTTCTCAAATTGACGCGACTGTTTATAGATGGTCCGTTCGTATTCGTGGGATTGATGCACCTGAATTAAAATCCAAAAACGAACACGAAAAATCATTAGCGGTTGCCGCACAAAAAGCATTGTCTGATCGTATTTTAAATAAATGGGTAAATTTAAAAAATGTCGGAAACGAAAAATATGGACGTATTTTAGCCGATGTATATCAAAAAGATTGCAATTTAGGTGAATGGATGTTACAACAAGGACACGTTGTCCGCTATGATGGTGGAACAAAAAATGCCCCATGGATCATAGAAACTGTTTAACTAATTTTTTTCATTGATTGATTGATTTTTTTAAAATTACATATATACACAACACAACACTACACTATACTATACTAGGTTTTCCTAAGTTAAACCAACAGATACAAAGATGTATAATGCGTCGCTCTGTTTCCCTTACATCTACGCATCTGCCTTCTACAAATTGATCTGCAAGATACGTTATGCTTTGATGTAAAAGTCTTAATTTATCTTCATTGACACTAAATTTATCTGTTTCACTAATAGTATTATTACTTGGGTTTAATTCCGCAAAAGATCTTACTACATTTATAACTGCATCTTCTAATCGACGAATATCTACCACATAACCTTCTCTTACCTCATCACTCAGCTTAACAATGGATTGTTGAAATTCAACTAGGCGTGGTTTGCTAACAATTATGCTCATCTTATTTTATAAGATTTTATAAGATTTTATAAGATTTAAAATTTGATTTAATTTATAATATAATAATTTTTTTATCTTTAAATGAATCCATATTTGACAACAAACCCGATTCTGTCGGTTGCATTTGTAACTTCGACGTTTCCAAACAAGGTTATATCGCCATTGGTTGGTTCATAATTATAAATTTCTAAAAAGTTGGATGTTGCGGTTTTGTCAATAATTGCATTTCCACCGATATAGACGTTACTGTGTGTATCAATCGCCGCCATAAATCCAGTTTCATCTAAATTATCGGAAGTATTGATTGGAACAACCCATGAAATATTATTTAGTTCTCTTGTAAATGAAACGAAAAACCCATCTTTATTTTGATTTTCGGGGATGATGCCAACATTTTCGTCAAATACTGCTTCATTGGATCCGTTAATGGAATTGAATGTATACACCGTTTTGGGTCCCGTATTATCTTTAATGGTTGTCATGACATAAACATTTCCGACTCTACTGGCCATTGGTCTAGAAACAGTATTGCCACCAGGTGTATCAATGTACGCCATGGATTGTGCCTGTAGGGATGTATCATATTTGACAATCGCCATGATGGTTTGTGGTTGGGCAAGTGTCATATAAAATGCGTTGGTTACGAAAACGTCGCGATTTGATCCGTTGGTATGATTCGATGAGAAATTGTCGATGTATAATTTATCTAATTGATTGCCATTACCGGAATTTGTTCCAACGAAACCTTGTGCATTGAATGTCATGTAAATTGAATCCGTTATTTTGTCGATTCCGATCATTCCATTCATATTGAGAGTTGTATTTAAATTGATTAATTGATGTACTGTGGTTGCGCATTGATATACACCACTGCTATTGTATTTGACAATGGCTACGAAACGATGAAATTGTGGAAGAGATGGATTGTAACTGTTGCCGCGTAAATCGAGACGAGTATAAGGGATGCCTGTAAGGGCAGGTAATGGGCTAGATGCGGTCATTGAAATACCGTCATAAATGTTGCAAGTAGGGGATGAAGCACCGGAGTTTGAGTTTAGACATAAATAGATGTTATTGTCAGAATCGACGACCATATTGCCATTAACTGATCCGCCGTTTTGTTCGCCGTAAGCGGATGGAATTGCGATTCTGGATATCCAATCATAGTTGCCTGTAGAGGATACTATTTTGATTAACATGCCACGATGGGATTCGGAGACCCCATTCACTAGACCGAATGCGTAACTGTCGGATGTTACGAGCGTCATTTGGACAACACCTGCAACGACAGAGTCATATTTGTAAAATTTTATGGAAGATGGGCCATCGCCTCCCCCTGCGCGTAGGATTTGGCAAGAGACATATACATTATCGTCATTGTCGACAATTAAATTACCGGCGTTGATGAGTAAATATTCGTTATTATTGTCACCAGCGGTGATGGAGTTGATCCATTGGATTTGGCCAGATGAGTTGTATTTGATCAAACAATATCTCGCGGGTGTGAAATTGCCGTATTTGAAATTGTTTGTAATAGATCCAAATGCGGTTTCGTCTGCATTGTAATATGTAACAGTGGATTGTGCGTGTCCTACGAGGGCATAAATGTTTCCATTAGAATCTGCGGTTAAATCATAAATGGTGTTTCCTTTATTTGTGTCGCCGCCGATTTGTGCTTCCCATTCAGGTGTGCCCGTAGAGGAATATTTAATGATTGCGATGTTGTATGTGGAGTATGTTGTTGAACTTTGGGTTACGCTGTCGGTGCCGACAAATGTTTTGGTCATGGCTTGGTTTTGGTAAATTCCATCTTCTTCGGGTTGATTGATGATGAGTGTGTCTGAGCGTGAATAAGCGGCAACAATATAATTGCCCAAAGAGTCTGTACATATTTTGTTGAATGGGTTATTAAAAGTGGTATTGGTTGTATCGGAATTATCGTAAAAAGTGACGACGTGGAAGGCGGTTAACATGCCCCCGGATGGGTCAATGATTTCAGGGGCAGGAATGACTGTATCTGTTGTGGCAGGTAAAGAGTTGCCCACCCTATTTGTGGCGACAATGGTAAACACATAAGGAACATAATTGGTCAATCCGGTGAGGGTGATGGGGGAAGTGGTGAAGCCTGTAAAGGTGATATAATCAGGGATAGAGGTCACGGTGTATGATAAGATGTCAGCCCCGCCGTCAAAGTCTGGAGCACTGAAATAAATGGTGGCGACTCCATCGCCCCCGATGGCGCTTACGTTTAAAGGTCTGTTTGGAACAGTTGGGTCGCCTTCGAAATGTTGGCGGCAAAAGACGGAACGGCGTTCGATTGCGCGTCTGACGGATTCAGTGACGGAGCCGGTAGTACACAATGGTTTTTCGACATTTAATTTGAGTGTATATGGAGTGTCGGCAGTCATGGTCATGGCGCCGACGTATTGGTTTGCACTGCAAACCGAGCGTCCATAAGCGGAAGTGAAAGTGGCGCCGTTGCAAGTGATGTTGTCATATTTGAGTTTGGCTAAACGACAACTGCTGGAAACGGATCCTTGGACGCCGAAAACCCAATTGTTTGGTTTGTAAACCACTTTGCTGCAACCTGGTTTTGAACTGCTTGGACAATTGGCTAAATAGGTATTGGCTTCGGATCCAGGTTCGCCAGGTTTAATGGTGCTGTCGCCGTCATTTAAAAAGTTGTATTGACGTTGTTTGAATAATTGGCATCGGTTTTCGAGATGTGCATGTTTTGTTTGATAATATGTTTTGTCGACGGATGCTTTGGTGCGCACTCTCCTACGGGCTTTATCTGCTGCGGTACAATAATGGGCTGGTTTATTGGTAGGTGGCACTTCAGTCATGGAATTGGGGACGTGGAAATAGTTGGCGATGGAAAACCCTCCGTGTGATGCCTGTAGGGAATTACATTGACTATCGGAAACGGATTGGGTGTTGGTGGAACCGCCGGGGGACAAGAGTTTGTCAATCAAATATTTGTGTTTAGCTGATTTGACGACGCGAGACGGTCCGTAAGAATACCGATAATGTTTCAACGGTTTTGCAGGGAAATGTGGACCGTTTGCGATGTAAAGTTTGCTTGTACGTGGAATATAAGTGGTTGTTTCATTGGATGGAATATTGGGGTCTCCATTATAATAGGGGGTTGTGTGAGAAGGGAGGAGTGCGAGTTTTGTTTGATCAGTCCCTTTCCAAGAAACATATTTCATTTCTTGTAAATAATTGAACTTCATTGACGTCATCTCTATTTATTCTAATATTTTTTTTTCTCCTTAAAATTTTAAAAATAATAAAAATAAAAAACGAAACACCAAAAGAATATAGCAAAATATATATATAATTAAATTATATAATATTATATAAAAAAATAATATATAACCAAGACAAAATAAACATAAAAAAAAGGAGAGAATATGTACAGCGATTTTTATCAAAATATTGAGACGGTGAATGAATTTGGTAAAATCAAAATGAATAAAGAAAAAAAGGAAGCGTGTAATTATCCACCGGATGAAGATGTAATGATAATCAGTTCATATATGAATCATTTGTTTTTACCACCGAATCATCATCAACAACAATATGATGACATGCAAAACTATATTGAAATTACGCCTGTAGAGGATGATCACACGGGGATTGAACAATTTTATGTGATTCAAACAAATTCGAATCCCGAATCGAATCCGAATCCGAATCCGGATAATAAACCAATCGTGCGTCCAATAACAGAATCAATTATACCAAAAGATGATGTGTTGTTGAAAGTTTATTATGGTTCATTGACTTTTTTGGCATTATTTATCAGTTATCAAATGATTCGTAAAGCAAATGGTATGTGAATTTTATTTTTTCCCATTTTTCCAGACCTCAAACGTAAAAAAAAATAAATATATAACATAATAAATCAAAATTATTTTATAACATTTTTTTTTCAAAAACAAAATATATTATTTAATTTAAAAAAAAAGAAAAAGGAAAAAAAAAAGAAGGGATGAATCGTTATTTAGTTGAATTTTTGGGAACAACCTTTTTCATTTATATAGTTGCTGCTACAGGTAATCCTCTTGCAATTGGTTTGGCTCTTGGTCTTGCAATGTTGTTAGGTGGTCCTATTTCCGGTGGACATTACAATCCTGTTGTAACTCTGATTATGTCCGCTTCTGGTAATTTGCCTGTAAATGAGGTCTTGCCTTATGTTCTTTCACAAATTGCCGGAGGGTTGGTCGCATTGGAATTGTATAAACGTGTTCGTGGTGTATAATGTAATGTAATGTAATGTAATGTAATTCATATTTAATTTTATTATAAATTTTGTTTTATAATTATAATAAAAATAAAAAATTTTGTGTGAGTTTTGAGCTATCTGGAAAAATAGGAAAAAAAAAATGGAAAAAAAGGAAAAAAGGAAAAAAACAGGAAAGAAGAAAATAAAGAGATCATCGTCATCCGCTGTTAAAAGGATGAAGATGAAAATGAGAAAAACGCAAAAGAAAAGGATGGTTGGGGGTGAATCTGTGCGTGATAATTGTAAAAATCCTGAATTTCATGTATTACCTTATGAAAAAATGAAATTGGTCACGGTTCCTCCAACATTGGCTGAATTGGTGTATCTCTTTTTAGACCGCGATCTTTTTATTCGTGATTTTATTTCTGTATACAAGGCGGTAAAAACAGATATTCTTCAACTCAGTAAACAAACTGATTCGATTTCTGCCATCACGGATCAAGCAACAAAACAATCGATTCAACTTCCATTGGGATTTACAGTTGCCATTTCATTGAATAAAACTTCGTTGGATAAAACTTCGTTGGATAAAAATACACCTATTATACCTTTACCTAAAAAAGGTGGTGGTAATAAACGCGGGTTTCCTCCAACGTTGCGTGAAATAATTCTCGCCATGCATTTTACTGAAACACCACCTGTAGAAGAACCGGTTTTAGAAGAAACACCTGTACAAGAAACACCTGTACAAGAAACACCTGTACAAGAAACACCTGTACAAGAAGAAACAGTGGAAAATCCAATGCATAATAAGCCTGTAGGGGATAATGTTGTTGTTGGGGGTGGTGGGGGAAATGTCCAAACGGCGGCATATTTGTACAAGGAATCGTGTGTCCCGCGTCATTTGCAACAAATACCAAGAAGCAAAATTAGTTTGGCGGAAACATTGTATACGTATCGATTGGTTCCAACTATCGACGAATTGTTAATAACCCTGGAAAACAAGGAAATTCAGGCAAAATTGGTTGAAATCATTGGACGAAATAAAGGAATGACTGGCAAGAATATCATCTCTACAGGCAGTCGTCTAATCAGTGGGGCAATAGAGTCCACCGTACATGGAACCGTGAAATTAGCTAAAGCGATAGTATCTGGTGCCGTCGGCGCTGTAAGCGCCGCCGCAGCAGCAGTAAAAGAAAGTTCAATTGATAAAAATGTATATCCGGGAGAATCAAGTGGTGTTCCAAATGATTTAGCGATGCAATTGGGAATCAATCTTGCCGATATTGGTAATTTAACAACCACCGATGTAACAAATGCAAAAGCAATTGGTGAATTTGAATTTATGAGAAATTATAATGAAATTCCCAGTTTGAAAATGTGGATCGCAATGTTTAAAAATCCCGTATTTGTTATGAATTTACGCAATAAAATGATCGAACTTTCAAATAGCGATAAGGGGTTGCCTGTAGGGGAAATGTGTAGACAGATTTTAGACATTTTGGAGGTTTTATAAAAAAACGATAATATCTTCATTTTCTTTTTCTTTTTCTTTTCCTTCAAAGTCGTGATCATAATTTAATGTAAAATCGGGAGGGATCATAAATTCCATAAAATTATTCATGTGATATTGTTGTTCTTGTTTTTGTTTTTTATGTTGGGCTTTCAAATACATTTCTCTTTTCAATTTACGTTCTTCATAATATTTCTTCATGAAATCTTCTTGAACTTTCATTTTCATTTCAAATTCCGCATCCAAATCCAATTCCTCTTTGCTTCTCTCTTTTTTTTTGCTTTTTTCTTTTTCTCCGTTTTTGTCTTTCTCTTTTTCTTTGTCTTTGTTTTGTTTATTGCAGCAGTTACTGTAGCAATTATAGCCTGTACGGAACATACAATTACAACAATGTTGACTGTTTTTTGGACCAATGAAACATTCAACACATCTCCATCCATATAAACAGGGACATATTGTACAAGTTAGACATATTATACAACATAATTTTGATGAAGAATCTCCTTTTGTTTTTGTTTTTAATTCGGGTTTCAAATTCGGATTCGGATTCAAATCATCAGAATCGGCGGGTATACAATTCGCAGTATAAAAAATCAATTCATTTTCTGCTTTTTGATCAGTTATCGACGAAGGCAAATCCATTGTTAAAATGTATATGATGTATATATATTTTTTTTTGAATCTTATAATCTACCTATATATATTTTTTTTTCCAATTACGTAAAAAAAAATGTATATATACATACTAGGAGAGGGGGGGAGTTATATTATAGGAAAATGTTGGATTTTTTGGCATCGGGATTGAATGGAACATTAAATTCGTTACACCACGCAATACATTTCTGGATATTTTTGCTGCGTATTGTATCGATTTTTTTGGACGTTTTGTATTTGTTTTCAATTAAATGTAATGTCGTCTGTATATTATTGATTTGTTGTTCCCCCAACAATGCATTAATACCTTCTAATTTAGTCAAGAAAAACATGGGAATATCGAATGCGAATATCCGTGTCAAACATTGGTCCAACGACGAAGCACCAGCGACATTCGGACTGGACGAGCATGCCTTTGAACAGGAAAATACCTCATCCACCATTTTCCCCAATAATATGTCCACTACAGGCTGCGTCGCTCGAAAATATTTACAAACAATGTATTTTTCGGAATTGCCATAACGACTGGTGAACGGTTTTACCACATGAACTTCGGCAAACAAAATACTCAATAAATACAACATTTCCACTGACACGCGACTAAATAAATCAAACATTTTCACCACAAAATGTCCATCTTCACGCAATACAGCAATCGCCATACAAATTTGCGCAAAAATCAATTTCGCACTCAATATTTCTTGTTTGTTGTAATCCACCGAAAAATCGAATCCCCCATCCCCCGTCACTAATGACATTGACCCACCAAATGTTGCCCGTACATGCATTATATTCTCAGGGTTCATGATATTACCTGTTTGATCAGCACCCGTTTCTAATTTGATTTGTGGATGTTTAGTCATAAATTGATTGATTTTACGCCATCCAGGGACACTCGTGTCATTTGAATTGATCAATGTCATTCCCACAAAAATATCCAATGGGTTTTTTCGCAATGTACACATTGCCTCAATAAAACCCCCTGGACCTTCCGCCAAATGCATTGTACGAATCGATATATTTTTTTTATTTGCAATTTGATTCGGATTCTGATTCGGATTCGGATTCTGATTCGGATTCTGCAAAGGGGGTTTTGACCAAGGGGCTGCCGGCGCTTGATAAATTGGGTTATTGCCTGTAGGGAGATCATCCAACAATTGGAATGTGCCGACTAATTCTATCATTTTAAAATAAGAACGGGATAATGGTTTATATTTACAAATGGGATTTTTCATATTGGGAAGCGGGGTATTTAAATATTCAAACGGATTTGTGATTTTTTTCATTTTCTCCCATTCATTTTGATTGTCGTGAATTGCGTATTTATTTTCCGCTAAATAATTCGCAATCGATTTTGAAATGTAAATTTCTTTTTCTTTTTCTTTTTCTCCTTCCGAAATATAATCATCTACATCATAATAATCATCATCATTACTGGAATTATTACTTGACGAAGACGAAGATGAAGAAGAAGAAGAAGTTAAACATGATTGTATAAAATGTAATTGTTTATGTAAAAGTTCTAATGGGTAACATACCGACGGTAATTTAATATTTGTCATTTTTTTGTTCTCTCTGTTTTTTTTTTGTATTTTTAATAAAAAAAATTAGATTATTGAAATAATAAAAATACAAAAACATTTAAACTGGTTTTTTTTTTAACAATGTTTAATTTTATATAGATGTGGATGAGTCATCAAAAAGAGATTGCCATTCATATTTTACTTTAGCCTTTTTGCTTTTCCTTTTTTTCATGGATAATTGTTCATTCGAATCAGATGGTAAATCGTCGGAAGAAGAAGAAGAACCAGGTGGTAATTCGGAGGGAAAAGAAGAATCAAGAAAGTCTTTATCGGACAATTCGGCGTCAATTTCTTCTAAAAGACGTTTTTCCAATTTATCGACATTATTTATTTCAAACATTTTTTTAAATACCATGTAACGATTCAAAAACGAAATTTCTTTTTCTTCATCCGACATTTGCATCATTTTACCCAGATAATCATCCGTTTTTTGTTTGCGATAGTGCTCAAAAACATCGCTGAAAAACCCAGTACCCCCTTCGCCTGTAGAGGGTAATCCTCTCTCAGCAGCTTCAGCATTCCCTACGAGCTCAAACCCAAAATTTTTCATCATTCGTTGGAAATAGGGGAAATGGACTAAATATTCCGCAAAGGTTTCCTGAATGGATTCCTGGAAAACGTCGACGCGGTAGCCCACACATCCGTGATCGTCGGGATACACCACCCCCTCATTTTTGTATTTTTTGGTGATTTCCCATATTTTCCGGTTCGTCCCCCGGTAAATAGAATACGATTTGCCTTCTTTAACGCGTTTATGGACATTCAACATACGGAAAACGCGTTCCCCGTCAAAACAGGTGGCGATGAAATATCCATTTACGGCGGTGCATTCACACAAATTGCGGATGAAACCTAATAACGACCGGTGGTTCCTGAAAAAATAGTGTAGTGCGAATTGACACGAACTGATTTCAAATCCCCTATAGGCGACCCCATAAAAAGGCACAACCCCTTTACCAATGATATCCGCGTCTTTGGGACCGTGACCAAACACCGCGTCCGCGATAATACGGTCTTTTTCAGACGAGGCGACAAATGCCGAACCGTCGCGGATATTCAATTCCGAATTTGCATGTAGGAATAACGCCCCGGGGACTTGTTTGAAATCGCGAACCGCGTTTAAATACCTGGCACACGCACCATTGATGTTGTTTTCGATATTGTCTTTCGCCAAATCAACCCCCAATACGAATTTCACATGATATTGGATCCATTTTGGCAAATCCCCCGCTTTCCCCACCGCATAATCAATCAACGTTTTTTGAACGCTTTCAATGGTCGTCGCACGTATTAACATAGATTTCACCCCTAAATTGTGGAAATCACGGAGAGCAACGGTGTATGATTCTTCTACAGGCAACGATTGTTCTTTATAATAATATTGGGTATTTGTGATTCTGTTGTTGTCGTTATCAGATGATGATATTTCGTTTGAAGATTCCAACATGATTTCGGAGCCTGTAGAGATCATTTTTTCATCAATAAATTGGTGAATGGCTTGCCAATTGTTGTTGGCGACGCGATAAGAATTCGCGGCAAATGGCGAATTTTGACGATAAAGCGCTGTTTTGTCGTGACGAATACGAAGAGGCTTCCAACGCCATTCCTCTACAGGCTCCGACATGTCAAACGCAAATTCAACAATGGTCCCTTTATCGAATGCATCTCCTTCCATTGTAAACATTTGGGGATTGAAATTTTCGTCTTGTTTTAAGGCAACATAACAAAATTTGGCTCGTAAGGAATCATCATAATCAGATGGTTCGAATTCTTTGTAAAAAAATTGTTTTGACGATTTATTATTGTTATTGTTGTCATTCAGATTTCCAAATTTGTCATCGGTTGATCCGAAGTCTTCATTGCCTGTAGGAAATGAAAAATCACCATTGACCATTTTTGCAAATGGATTCGTGTATCCATCTTTGCGATACGAATAAGTGGTTTTTAGCAACAATGTTTTATAATTGACGATTTGACCGTTGACGTACGTTGTGGAAACCAGTTCATGATTGCTGGGGGTCCTCACCACATCCACCAGAAAATCGATGGTGTTGTATTGGGGTGGTTTCCATTTGAATAAATGTTTCCAGGAATAATAAGAATGGCGATTGGTTGATGCCGTATCTGGATGGTCACCGCCCACGCCAAAAGACATTGGGGTGAAAATGAGTCCGTCCGTCTTGTAGGGGTAATCTGGGTGATTGGTTTGTTCCAATAATTTGGCGCAAGATTGGAAAATGGAGGTCGTTGACCCATAATAAAATTGTTTGATTTTGATTTGTGCTGCCGATTTCTTATCACCGATTTGTTCAATTGATTTCATTAAATCTTTGACAAACATTTTCATTAAATGATAGCGGTCTGGTTTTGGTTTTTCTTCGCCACATCCTTCTCCTTCTTCTTGTTTTTCCCGAATAAATGCGAGATCCCTTACATCTTTTGAATGAATGAAATAGATATCAAACGCTGCAAATAAATTGTAATATTCATCTTTTGCATTATGACGAATTAATTCGCCGTCCAATAATGAATTATATAATTCAGAGTCTTTACATCGTAATCCAGTAAACATGATATTTAACCCATGGTCAATGAAATAGATTTTGCCTGTAGAGGGTGCGATAAATAATAACACGCGGTCTCCGTCCGCTTTATCAGTGACACAATAATTTGTGCGAATATTGGGAGCATCCACGTTTGGATATGACGCGGGATTAATAATGTTTTCCTTTTGTAATGTGAAACAACCCGGTCCAATGAAATCAATTCTCTCTGGATATCTATGCAACAATTCAATAATCTTTTTAGATGCAACATCCTTTTCATTTACTCCGTTTCCGTTTCCGCTTACGCTTATGCCTCCTCCGCCGGTGTGACCACCTCCGTTCCCGTTTCCGCTTACGCTTATACCTCCGCCGGTGTGACCTCCGCCAAAGATTTGGATAAGACGCTGATCATCTTCATCATTTTCATCAAACATGGGATCTTCTTTTTTGTCTTCGTCATTGTCAATATTATCCTCTACAGGCAATTTTCGAGAAAAAGAAGAAGAAGAATATCTATCTTCTTTTGTTGGGAAGGGATGTTTTTTAAGGATTGAAATGGCTTTTTTTTCGGGGATTTCATGAGTCAACCATAAATATTGTTGGGCGATTTCGCTTTGTTCTTTGTAAGAAACGGGAAAATTGGTGGTTTGTAATCCAGATAAAATCATCATAATCACTTTGCGTACGTGAACCATTAAAGTTGCAGCATCGGGATATTTATCGACATTCGTGGCGATTTCTTTATTGTCCAATTCGATTTCAATCTCGTACTTGACATCATTCGTAGTCAATACTTTTGAACTTTCCATGTCGAATGTATAGGATGGTTGATTTTTCTTTACAGATTGATTCATTTTGACAATACTTAAGTCTACCCGTAGAGGAAAATCTGGATGTTTGAATGTGACGCGATTTAAATAACGAAAAAATTTTTTGCTTCTAGACCATTCATTTATTAACACCGTCGCTTGTGGTGACGTGTGTTTTAAATGGTGTTCGGTATTATGACAAGCCCGAAAACGGAATTCGGGGAAATCGATTGGATACCAGACTTTATTTGTAGAACGACTATTGGTTTTCGATATGAATTTCACCGATTGATAATAATTGTTGCGATTAACCGGGTCATTCATCACCGTTTGTAATTGATTCGTTTTCCACAATTTTTGAATTAATGGAAGACCCCGTATTTCCACACGCAAATCTTTATTCAATGTTTGACGTTTGTATTGATCATTGTATTTTTCACATTGAACCCGCAAAATATATTGTCCAGCATTGTTTTTTGTTTCAAACCCTTCTGCGACCAATTTTTGTATTACATGATCATAATCAATTTTGGAGAAAGGACGGCCATAAAAATTGGATGATTTTGTACCAAATCGAAATTCAAATTCAGATTCATGAAAAGATTGATTTGATGATCGGATATTATCGATGTATGCCTGTAGGGAAATGTCTAACAATTCCTTTGCGGAATAATCCGTTTTACCCATTTTTTCCGGAGACGACGGCACAATTAATTCAGGACTTATCATAATTATTTTTTTTTCCTAAATTTTTTTTTCCGATTTATATAATATTTTTTTTTTAAATTTATGATTATTGTTATGATTATATAATGAAATAATTTATTTTTTTTTTAGTTTAATTATATAATCCTGCTATAATATTTCCCTTCCTTAAACAACATTGTATTAGGATAGAATAGATTATAGATTAGAATAGATTAGACCATTGCACATTTAAAACGCCCACCGTTAGGTGGGCGTTCTTTATACGTGCTTTGGTAACTGTTACTTTGCAACCGATAAATTACCTTTTATATATTGTAATTCCGCCTTTGGCGGAATTATCAAATATAATCGGCATTTTTAAAGGTGCAAAGGTGTAAAAATGGAATTAAGAGGTTAATGCTGGGTTAAAAGAATCAACATTGTATTCGCTGAATATGGCGGTATCTGGTCTAGCTTCTCCTGCAGAATCAATATTAAATGGGCGAGCAGAGTTGAGAACCAAACTGTTGGTGGTACAAGATGAACTCATAACACTTCCATTGTAGCTGATACGGAATATTGGGAATCCAATACGATTCTTCATGGTAATCAAATCAGGAAGAGTGAAATAGTTGCAAACCAAATTGTGGTGATCGTATTCAGTTCCATCATCTGCAGTTTTTGATTCTGGGTAAGCAAACAATGATTTGAGAACTTGGTAACCACGGACAGAAGTTAATGGCACAAAACTGAAATTAACCTTTTCAGCAAATACTTCTTCGGACCATGTTGCATCTTGAATATCGGCAAGTGTCAATCGATTCAATTGTGCTTGATAACTTAATGGTGTTCCATCGATAGTAATAGATGGTAATGTGACTGTCTTTTCAGAATAAATAGTAGACAAGAACTGTAATTCAAATGGAGTGGTATTATCGACACCAACATCATTCAAAATAGTTGTGTAATCTGTACGACCTGTATTGTATTTGTAAATTTTGAAACTGAAACTATAAGAAGATCCAGAAGTATCGACAAATGGCTGAACACCGAGGAATTCAACACCGTTACCTTGTGCAGAAGACATAGATCTAATATTGCTTCCAGGTGGAAGGAAACCATTACCAATGTTTAATGTAATATTACCGTCAGGACGAACACTTGGACTTCCTCCAACTTGAGATTGCAAGTATTTAAGTACGTAATTTTCACTCGCTTTTGATACACCATTAACCCATTCACCATTAATATAATAATCAGGGTAATAACCCATCATATCTTGAATGAGACCCCATCTAGGAGCCGCATTTGGATGTTGATCATCTGGATATGGATTAAATATATTGTTGTAATGATTTCGAATAATACTATAATTTGTATTATCACCAACAGATGGATAAATATCAGTGTTGCTTCCATTGATTGATTCGTATATGTGGATCCAATTGGTGTTGACATAAATGTTTAGATTAGCAATGATTTCATCGTGATAATAGTCATTGTATGTTCTGGCTACAGGAGTACCATCAGAAGAACCATTAGATAGATAATGAGTATGACTATCTTCCATGTAGAAAGTAATATTATTGACAATATTATTCGGTCCTTGGAATGAAGAGAATGGATTGTATGAATTGTATTGGTTATTAATTGCAACATATTGTGTGTAATAATAGTCAGTATCAACATCATTATCTGCAAAAGGAAGATCTGAAACTGCATTATTACCTAACATAGAAAATGCAACAAATGGTCTAGCAACAACAATGTAACTGGTAGATGGTTCAGAATTACGTGATGTTCTTGTAAGCATGTAAGAACTAGGTATAGATGTGTCAAATAATTGAACACCGTCTCTCAATTGTCCAATTGTAAATGACTGTACAGCCGACGCTGAATATGTTTTTGTAGTTGGATCACCGAGATAATCGTCTTGTTCACCTTGATAAACATCTAAATTATTAACTATGTAATCTATTTCATAATATTGCCATGTACCATTTTCAGTTGCGCCTGGAGCCACAGATGTACGGATTTTTCTTGACATGAAATTATAAGATCCATTGTTCAAACTGAATAAATTGTAATAACGTAAATCAGTAGAATAAGATTGTTCATTTACATAAGCACCACTTGGATCTGCTGGATCATAATAATAAATTT